>OGEJ01000009.1_pt1 | contig 255227 bp, 195 predicted proteins | sample 1570701 | NCBI WGS metagenome assembly OGEJ01 (sample SAMEA2582140, study PRJEB24529) | metagenome | biome: Human gut stool | place: China | collected 2011
TCCACCTGTTCGCAGGAATGTAAGCCCCCCTTTAGGGGGGATGGGGGGTCCGTGGTTTTGGGGTCTGTGTTTTTTTTGTTTTTTTGTTCCTTACTCCTCAATGATCCCGGCTTGCCGCCAGTTGTCAACGAGTGCCTCCACATCTCGGCGGGCCGTGGCTTCGTCCACCTCATATTCACCGAGCAGGTTGTCCACCAGTTCGTCGACGGTGAAAGAGTCCTTGCCGTTGATGTTATTCCAAAGGAAGGCGGAACTCTCGTTCATGCTGATGATGTTTGAGAAGTCGATGTTCTCTTCGCCCTCGGCCACGATGATGTTTTCTCCGCACACCTTGCGAATGTTGAATCCTTTTTTTGCTTTCATATATTTCAGTTGCTTGTCAGTTAGTCTTGAATGTTTGGTCGTTGCCGGCCGATAGGGTCTGCGGTTTGAATATCTTGAGCCAGATGCGGCGGTAGAAAGCCAGCAGATAGCGGCGGAAGGGGAGCAGTGACGTCCACACGAGCGAGTAGGCGCGCCACTTCAGGCTGTTGGTCTTGTCGAGCGTGGTGCGCCCCTTGCGGTAGAAACCGATGGCAAACCCCTTGATGTCGGCCATCTTGCAACGTTCCACGGCCAGATTGCCGTCGCCTCGCAGGGTCACGTTGTCGCCTTGAATCTTGACAATGCGGTGGAGCACGTAGTGGCGTGGGCCGGTCTCGGCCAGCACGACATCGCCCTCCTGCGAGTGGATGGGCTTGGTGAGCAGAGCCTTGTCGCGGTTGTCTTCGAGAAAAGGCCTCATGGAGAAACCCCTGAGCCGGAGCGTCACGGTGTGCCCCTCGTTGAGCATCTTCACCACTTCGGGCAGCAGCACCTCGTTGGCAAACTGCACCTCCTTGATTTCCAGCCCTGAAGCGTGGTATCGTTTGGTTTCTTCTTTCATCCCTGTGGTGGATCTTGATGTTGGGCTATGGTAGCGTTGCACAGTTCGGCGGCCTCCCTGTCGGGCAGGCAATGGAGCGTGTAGATGCCCGTCGACTCCACGATGAGCGACACGGTGTCGCAGATACGGTTGTAGATGTCCTCATCCCATTTCATGCTCGAACACGACGGCAGCAGCGAGGCGAAAGCCTCTACGGGCGAGAGTCGCTCGATGCTGTTTTGCGGGGCGCGGTCTATGCGGGTGATGGCACCGAGCCGGGCTTTCACGTTGCGATAGCAGGGAGTCTTGCCGCTCCACGGGCTGCCATATATATAAGGTAGGCCGTCGACGACGCGCACGACGGGGTTGTCGTCGTTCATCAGGTCGCACCCCGGCAGATAGCGCAGCCACAGACTCACTTGCGTGCTCTTGCCCGTGCCGCTCTTGGCGATGAAGGCATAGCCGCGGCCGTTTTGTCTCACGAGCGAAGCGTGGATGAGCAGTGTGTGGTGCAGGCTGCTTGCAAAGGCGAAAATGAGCATGAGGGCGTTGTTGAGGCCGAAGCAACGCATGTCGTAGCTCCCGTTAAGGGCGCACCGGCAGTGGCTGAACTCTTTGTCGGTCTGCAACATACAGCACTCTGCCCCTTTGAGGTTTTTGATGATATACTGGTATCCCCCGTCGTCCACCTTGTCTACGATGGTGTCTCCGTTGCCCGTGTCGAATGTCCTGATGCGCCTGCGGCGCTCCTTGGCGATGGGGCGCAGCGTGTCGTCCACGACGAGGCGGAAGAGCGGTTGGCCCGTTCCGTCATGTCCGGCACGGGTGTCACTGCCCTCACCGGGCGCTGCCGTCCGGAAGGGTTCAAACGAAGGGAGCAGCCACATGTCGTTGTACGGTGACTCCTCAAAGACTATTTGGATGGGGTAATCTGCGATGTTGAAATAGTTGACTTGCGCCATGTTCCTTCAGCATTGGTCGTGGTTATCGCGGCGAAGGCCCTTCGGGCTGCATCTCTCCGGGAGCCTGCCCTTGCTCCTGTTCGCCTCCGGGCATGGCCTTGCGGCTCTTCTTGCGTGCCTTCTTCTTCACCGGAGCGGTCTCCTCCGCCTCGTAGGGCTTTACGGTCTTGAAGGTGAAGTCGGCCGGCGTGAGGTCTTTCACGATGAAAGCCTTGCGGTCGAGCATTTTCTTTTTTTTCTTGAAAGCGTCCGTGTATTTGGCTTTCAGTTTGGCATACTTGCCGGTCAACCGCTTGAGGTTGGTGTCGAAGCACACGATGCATGTGCGGTTGTTCTCTCCCTGTGCCGCCAAGTGTTCGCGCAGCTGTGCCGCATATTCGTTGCGGCCCATGAGGAAGTGTGTCTTTTCGGCCAGCCACACGGTGTCGAGCGGCTGTATTTCGGTGAAATACACGGTGGAGTCGTTAAACGAAGCCGCCATTCCGAAAAGGTAGGCTTTCTCGGCTTTGCTCTTGGCGCCGGCATTGATTCCGGCTATAAGTGCCAGCAGCAGGGCCGCCAGCAGGTTTTTTGTCATTCTCATATTCACTTTAGGGCGCGTCCTGAAATGTTCACGCCGTCTTCTGTTTTTATCGTTTTGAGGGTTGGTTCCGGTTCCCTCCGGGGTTATCCCAAATAGGCTTTGAGCACTCTGTTTTTGGTGTTGTGGCGCAGGCGGCGTATGGCTTTTTCTTTGATTTGCCGCACCCGCTCACGCGTGAGTCCGAACTTGTCGCCTATTTCCTCAAGTGTCATCTCGGGATTGTTGATGCCGAAGAAGCACTCGATGATGTTCCGTTCGCGCTCGTTGAGTGTTCTCAGTGCGCGGCTTATCTCTTCGCGGAGCGACTCCATCACCAGTGCCTTGTCGGCCATGGGGGCATCGGAGTTGGGCAGAATGTCGATCAGGCTGTTGTCGTCACCGTCGACAAAGGGTGCGTCCACACTCACGTGACGCGTGTTCACCTTCAGTGCGTCTTCGATTTTGTCTTCGGGCAAGTCCACCGAGTCGGCTATCTCGTCGATGCTCGGCCGCCGCTCGTTCTCCTGCTCAAACTTGTTGAGCATACGGTTGATTTTGTTCACGCTGCCCACTTGGTTGAGCGGCAGCCTCACGATGCGGCTCTGTTCGGCGATGGCCTGCAGGATGCTCTGCCTGATCCACCACACGGCGTAGGAGATAAACTTGAAGCCGCGCGTCTCGTCAAACTTCTCGGCGGCCTTGATGAGTCCCATGTTGCCCTCGTTGATGAGGTCGGGCAGGCTGAGGCCTTGATTCTGATATTGTTTGGCCACAGAGACAACAAAGCGGAGATTGGCCTTAGTCAGTTTTTCCAACGCGTGCCGGTCTCCTTTCCGTATTCGTTGAGCAAGTTCCACTTCCTCTTCTACGGTGACCAGTTCTTCATGTCCAATCTCTTGCAGGTACTTGTCCAGTGATGCACTTTCCCGATTGGTAATCGATTTGGTGATTTTCAGTTGTCTCATGTAGCATCAAAATTTAAGCATCTGCAAAAATACGATATTTTATTCTGAATCACAAAAAAATAGTAGATATTTTTAGCAAATACCTACTATTTGTTATGAAAGGCTTCCACTCCTTTTACAGGGGCCTTTCCGTTCTTGCGGAGAAGGGGGATGCCCGCCCGGGAGTCACTGTGCTGCAAACGGCAGCTTGAAGGTGCAGCCGTCGCGCCACTCGCTGCAGCCGTAGGCGGTCTTTCCTTTTATCACCGTGCCCTTGCCGCAGAGCGGACAGGGGCTGCCGATGATGCTGTCGTCTGGCACGGGAGTGGCTATGGAAGCAGTCGGCGGAGTGGTCGGCGGAGTGGGGGAGGAGGGGGATGCCGGGGGAGTGGCAACCTTGTCGGCCGACTTCTTGGGAGCCGGCTTCTTACGGGTAGTCTTCTTCTTGAGGTCTTCCTCGGTGGTGACGGTCACGTGGCGGTTGCTGTTGTCGGCCAGCACGTCGTTCACGATTTCGGTGATTTGCTGTTTCAGTTCGTCGATAAACTGCATCGGGTCGTAGGTCTTTCGCTCGATGTCGCGCAGTTTCTTCTCCCAGATGCCCGTCAGTTCGCAGCTTTTGAGCAGTTCTTCGTGGATGGTGTCGATGAGTTCGATGCCCGTGGGCGTGGCCAGCAGGTTCTTGCGTTCGCGCCGGATGTAGTGGCGCTTGAACAGCGTCTCGATGATGCCCGCGCGGCTCGACGGCCGGCCGATGCCGTTCTCCTTGAGTGCCGCACGCAGTTCCTCGTCCTCGACAAATTTCCCCGCCGTCTCCATCGCGCGCAGCAGCGTGGCTTCGGTGTAGTATTTCGGCGGTGTGGTCCACTTCTCGGTGAGCGTGGGCGTGTGTTCGCCGCTTTCCCCTTTGACAAACGAGGGCAGCGTGCGCTCCTCCTCGCTGCGCTTGGCCTCCTCTTCCTCGTCGCCCTTGTCCTTGGTGTAGACGGCTCGCCAACCGGGCTCGAGTATCTCCTTGCCGCTCACCTTGAAGGCTATCCCGTCTACCTCGCCGAGCACGGTGGTCGTGGAGAAGCGGCAGTCGGGGTAGAACACGCTGATGAAACGTTTGGCCACGAGGTCGAACACGTTGCGTTCCATATCCGTCAGGCCCGTGGGCGGCACCCCGGTGGGAATGATGGCGTGGTGGTCGGTCACCTTCGACGAGTCGAACACCTTCTTGCTCTTGGGCAGCTTCTTCCCCCCGAGCGGTTTCACGAGTTCGGCGTAGGGGGCCATGCCGCCAAACGTGGTCTTGTAGACGCCGTTCAGGATGCCCGGGCACTTGGGATAGATGTCGTCGGAGAGATATTGCGTGTCCACACGCGGATAGGTGGTCACCTTCTTTTCGTAGAGGCTCTGGATGAGTTTGAGCGTCATGTCGGCCGAGTAGGCAAACTTCCTGTTGCACTCCACCTGCAGCGACGTGAGGTCGTAGAGATGGGGCGGTGCCTCGGTGCCCCGCTTCTTCTGCACGTCGGTCACGGCAAACGGTTTGCCGGCAATGGTGGCGAAGGCCTGCTCGCCCTCCTCCTTGCTCGTGAACTTGCCCGAAGTGGCCGTAAACGTCGTGTCGCGGTAGATGGTGGCCAGCACCCAGTAGGGTTCAGACTTGAAGTTGTCTATCTCCTTCTGCCGGTTCACGATGAGTGCCAGCGTGGGGGTCTGCACCCGCCCGATGGACAGCACCTGCCGGTTTTGCCCGTATTTCAGCGTGTAGAGCCGTGTGGCATTCATGCCCAATATCCAGTCACCGATGGCCCGCGAGAGTCCTGCGAGATAGAGGCTCTGGTATTCGCTCTGGTCTTTGAGCGCATCGAACCCCTCGCGGATGGCCTCGTCGGTCATCGACGAAATCCACAGCCGCTTCACCGGACAGGTGGCCTTGGCTTTCTGCATCACCCACCGTTGGATGAGTTCTCCCTCCTGTCCCGCGTCGCCGCAGTTCACGATGCCGTCGGCCGCCTGCATGAGCCGTTCGATGGTGGCAAACTGCTTGCGGATGCCCTGGTCGTTGATGAGTTTGATGCCAAACCGCTGCGGAATCATGGGCAGGGCACTGAGGCTCCACCGCTTCCACATCGGGGTGTAGTCGTCGGGCTCCTTCAGCTCACACAGGTGTCCGAAGGTCCACGTCACTTGGTAGCCGTTGCCCTCGATATATCCGTCCCGGCGCGTCGTTGCGCCGATGATGCGGGCGATGTCCTGCGCCACGCTGGGCTTCTCTGCAATGCAAACTATCATGCTTCGTCAAATTGAAGGTAAGGAGGTAAAAGAGGTTTCACCCTGCTTGCAGGACTTCCATCCCTGCTTGTAGGGGCAGGCATAAAGCACTGCCCCTACAAGTTGGGGAAGCCTTTTGTCATACGGCTGTGTGAAGCCTCTTTATTCTTTTACTTCTTTACCTTTTCATTACCGCGTTTCTTTTCCGAAAGGCAAAGGTAACACTTTTTATTTTATCTCCCAAGCGAAAGCGCGCTTTCCCAAAAACTTTTAGCGGAAGGCACGGGACTAAGGCACGGGGGAGAAGCGGCGACAGGCTTTCCATCGGTTTTGACCTCCCTATCCTTTTCAATTCAATGTGCAGAAAAAAGATTGTCCTGATACCACCACATGAATTTAAGTGGATGTGGAAACAATATGCCGCTATGTCGGTGACAAGAACCGATAAAACCAATCAGCAAGCGGGGAGGGACAACTAAGCAGCCCCTCATTGTATTGCAGGTTGAGGAAAGAGAAGCGAATGCGCTCTTTCGGTCGGTATTTTTCATGATAGACAGACAAGCTTCTGCCACTGACACAGTTTTCGGCCTTTACTTCCACAGGAATGACCTCTTCACCCCATTGCAAGATGAACTCTATCTCTGCCCGGCTGTCCGGCGACCAGTAGTGAGGCACATCATCTTTCATCAGTGGCAGCAGCGACTGCAAGACGGCATTTTCTGCCATGCTGCCTTTAAACTCCGTGTAGTTGGCGTTGGCATTCAGCACGACCGTTGCCGGGAGTCGGGCCAGGCGGCGAAGCAGTCCGCAATCGCAAGCATACACCTTGAATGTAGTGGGATCTTCGTATGCGGAAACCGGCAGACCGGGCTTGGTGATGTTGAGCACTCTGTAAATCATCCCTGCGTCTTCCAGCCAGAGAAGTGCATCCTCGTAATCCTTCGACCGTGCTCCGGGCCTCACCACCTTATAGACGAACTTACGGTTTTCCTTGGCCAACTGTGATGGCAGAGAGTGCCAGATGGCATGAATGCGGGGAATCTCCCGCGGCGTGGCATATTTGGCGAAGTCAAGTTCGTAGAGATCGAGGATATCCTGCTGGACTTGTTCCACAGCCTCCATGCCCCTGTTGTCAAGCAGGCTGATGACAGCTTCAGGCATACCGCCGCACACGAGATAACGTCGGTATTCCGTCTTTAATTTGTTGAAGACTATCTCCGGGAGGTGTTCTGCTTTCTGCAAGTCTTCCACATACCGGAATGTCTTTGCGTCAGTTGCACGCAGAAACTCCCGGAACGTGATGGGGTACATGCGCATGATGCTCACCTTCCCCACAGGCACGGTCATGCTACGCTTCTTGACCGCTACGCCAAGCAGACTGCCTGCCGCCATGACATGAAACTCAGGGGCATCCTCATAAAAGTATTTCAAGCTGTTCAATGCCTCCTCACACTCCTGTATCTCGTCGAAGATGATAAGCGTCTTACCGGCAATGACGGGAACTTCCGTGTAGAGTGACAACTCTTTGAGAATCCGTTCGGGACTCTTGGAAGTCTGAAAAACAGACTTCAATTCAGGCTGGCGGTCAAAATCAAACTTGGCGCAATACTCGAAGTATTCCCGTCCGAAGGCTTCCATCGCCCATGTCTTGCCAATCTGTCTTGCCCCTTTCAGCAGGATGGGTTTTCTTCCTTGCTCGTCTTTCCACCTTTTGAACGCATCTATAATATCTCTTTCTATCTCCATTTCACATTTTTAAGCGCAGAAAAGTGTAGCAAGACTACATTTTTCCGCAGTCGTTTGTGCAAATATAGCGATTTCCCATGAAACGCACAAGTGTTTGTGAGAATTATTTCTTGCCGGGGATGGTAGGTGTTAATGAAATCCTGCGAGGGAGAATTTCAGCTGCGGTGCGGGCAGGCATAAAGCGCTGCCCCTACAAGTTGGGGAAAGCCTTTTGTCATACGGCAGGGCGAAGCCTCTTTATTCTTTCACTTCTTTACCTTTTCATTACCGCTTTTCTTTTCCGAAAGGCAAAGGTAACTTTCCTTGAGCCTCTTGACCAGTCTTTGCCCTATCGGCTTCACTTCGTCGATGATGTCAGTGCAAAGTTGACGGGTGATTTGTACGGAAGCGCCGGCTTCGATGAAATCCTCTTCCGTTGGATTAGCTTTATAGCCGACGGTCGTTGCATGCTGCCCCAACGGACTGTCGTGCGTCATGTCGTAGGCCGGAGAAAGTTTCCACTTGCCGTCCACATAGAGGAAAGAGAAGTTGCGGGCGTGGTCGTCGAAGTTTTCCGCATAGTAGTTGAATACCATTCGGCGGAACTGCTGCTCCACCTCGATATGGTCTTGCGTGATGTAGCCCGTCAGTGCCAGCAGGGCCTTGTAATCCATCTTGGGAGGGTTGATACCCTCATTGAGCAGTCCGCTTGCCGTGACCATGTGGATGCGCTTGCCATCGGGTGACAGGTCGAAGCGTTCTTCCCCGAAATAGCGACCTTTGAAGAGTTTGAACCGTGGAACGGTGATGCCTGCCTCTTTGGCAGCTTGGTTATACATAAACTCGATGATGCCAGACGCAATAGGGTCGTAGGTGTGGCGGAACTTAACCAGCCAGTTGCGCCCTTCATCCTGTAAGAGCATCTTGGGGCGTACACCTCCCGAGTTGCCACTGTCCACGTAGAGCCTTCCTGCGTTCTCATCCGTCTTGCCCGACAGTACATCCAATGCGGATTGCTGCACCTCGTCAAGGTCGACGGATCCCCTCGGCATGGTGATTTTGTTGTCGGGAATGTAGCATAAGGCCCCCATGCCCGAAGAACCGACGATGCTCAACCGCTGTAGGGGATTGAGCGCCTTGTAGTTGACGCCCCGTTTCTCCAACTCCTTTTGCAGCACATACTCGCCATAGCCGCCCGGCATACTGTCTTCGAAAACGCCGAAGTTGCCTTGAAACGGCAGATAGTCCGCTTCAAACAAGTCTGCTCTTAGCGGCAGTTTCAAGGGGGATATGGAAAAGCCCGAGTCCAGCCACTCCTTTTCATACTGGAAGAGGCACGTGTCGTTGGTGCCCATGGTCAGGCGGCCCACGAGCCGGTCATGATACATGACTTTCAGTGAATCAAATTCCTTCATCGGTCCCTCGCTTTCTGCCCCTGTTCTTGTTGATCTTGACCATTTCGTCAAGACTTGTGTATTTCGGTTTGCCTATCAGCCCCATCATGTCCTCCGCATAGCCGAGTACACGCACGATTTTCACGAAACTGGCAAGGGAAATCTCGCCCGTATGCTCAAATCGCTGTATGGTGGACAGCGGCACACCGCTCGTCTCCGACAGCGACTTCTGCGACATGTTCTTCTCCAATCGGCGCAACCGGCAGTTTCCCGACAGCCGTTTGAGGATGTCTTCCGTTGATATGGGCTCAAAAATATACATGATTAGCAATCATCATGTTAGTTGTTATATTCGGTATTCGGCTTCAATAACTAATATAATAGTTATTGCAAATATACCGTTTTTATTTTATCCCTGCAAGTTTTTCCGCTGCTTTTAGTGGGAACACGGGGCTTGTTGTCATGCTTGGCTTGGGAAAAACCGATGAGATGGGGTTTCGAAAGATGCCGGATGGTGGCGAAGAATATCAACAAAAACGCATCCGCGGAAATGCTCCAGAGAGAGTGGAAGATAGGCTTTAAACTACCGGAAAAGTCTGTCGGTTTTCCCCTCCGGGCCCGCAGAGTTTGCGAAAGGGCCACGGTTGGGAGCTGAAAGGGCTGCAGTTGCATCGCAACTGCGGCCCTTTTGCGAGACCGTTTGGGCTCGTTCAGGCCCGTTTTTGGGTTCAGATATGTGTCAATAAAATTCAAGCGGCTGATGGTCAGCGTTTTGGAAATACCGCCAAATTCGCTCATTTGCGCCCGGGTGGAGTGCCGGCCAAGAATATCGCAAGCAGAGAGGCCGAAAACGGATAAATAGTTTGACAATTTGTTTTGTTCGATGAGCGTATTGCCAAGCATCGGCCGGGCCGTGGAAACAAACAAGACGGGTGGCGTGCTTTCTTGGTGGAGATTGCCCGTGGGCCGTCTCCTGCACGCCACCCGTCTGTCTATTTATCTGTCAGCTTGCGGTTTCTTTTGCAAGCCACTTGTTCACTTGTCAACTTGTCAACTCGTCCACTTACCCCTGCAGCGGCACGGCGAAGTAGCCCTTCTTGCCGGTGGGCCATACGCCCTGGATGTAGAGCACAGGCTCCTTGCTGGTGGAAGCACTCTTCACGAGCTTTTGCAGTTCGTCGATGGTGCGCACCGGCTGGTCGTTCACTTTCTGGATGATGAATCCGCGGGAGACGCCGGCCTCCTTGAGTGCACCGCTGTTCACCTTGATCACTTCGAGTCCGAAGCCGATGCCGAGCTGCGTTTTCTGCTCGTTGGTCACGGCGCGGAAGTTGGCCCCCAGCACATCGAGGTCGGCAGGCTTGACCACCTCCGTGTTGCCCTGTGCGTTTTTCAGCGTCACGGTCTTGGTCACCGACTTCTTGTTGTGCAGATAGGTGATGCTCATCTTGTCGCCCGGGCGTTTCTTGGCAATCACCTCTTGCAGTTCGGCCATCTTCGTCACCTTGTGACCGTCCACGGCCGTGATCACGTCGTTCTCTTTCAGTCCGGCGGCGGCACCTGCACCCTCGTCGTCGACTTTAGCCACGTAGACACCCTCGTTGGTTCCGAGGTCCACCTCCTTGCCGTTGTCTTTCTGCGAGTTGATGTAGTTGATCACGTCTCCGCCCTGTATGCCGAGCTGTGCGCGCTGCACGCTGCCAAACTTCTTCAGGTCGTCCACCACCTTGTTCATGATGGTGGTGGGGATGGCGAATCCGTAGCCGCTATACGACCCCGTCTGCGAGTAGAGCATGGCATTGATGCCGATGAGTTCGCCCGAGGTGTTGACCAGTGCGCCACCCGAGTTGCCGGCGTTGATGGCGGCATCGGTCTGTATGAAGCTCTCCACGCCGTTGGCCCCCAGCGAGCGCGCCTTGGCACTCACGATGCCCGCCGTCACGGTGTTGTTCAGTCCGAAGGGGTTGCCCACGGCGATCACCCATTCGCCCACCTTGATTTTCTCCGAGTCGCCCACGGGCAGGGTGGGGAGGTTTTTGCCGTCTATCTTGATGAGCGCGAGGTCGGTGGCCTTGTCGGTTCCGATGATGCGGGCCGAGAATTCGCGGTTGTCGTTGAGCGTCACGGTGAGTTCGTCGGCCCCGTCCACCACGTGGTTGTTGGTCACGATGTATCCGTCACTGCTGATGATCACGCCCGAGCCCGTGGCCACCTGCTTGGGTGTCTGCACCTGCCTCTTCTGCGAGCCTCCGCCCGGATTGCCGAAGAAGCCGAACGGGTCGCCGCCGAAGAAATCCTCAAACGGATTGCTCTGCACCTCCACGGTCTTGGTCTTGGCGTTTTGCACATACTTGATGTGTACCACGGCCGGCAGTGCCTTTTCGGCCGCATAAGTCAAGTCTACGGGTTGGCCTGCTGCCACGGCGGGTGCTTCGGCGGCATTGGCCTTGATGAATGCTCCGGTCGAGAATGCAACCGACACGGCGCAAAGTGCGGCAATGGCATACTTGCCAAAATTCTTCTTGTTCATTTTCTTTATTGCTTTTGATTGTTACTCTTTTTTTCTGCTCCGGGTCGTGGCCCCTGGGCCTCCCGTCGCCTGTTTGTTTCGGTTGCAAATATAGGCGCAAAAATCGTGATAGTGTCAAAATGTCGGTTATCTTTATTCGATTTTAACATTTCAAATTAACACATTAAAGGTCTTTAAGCACGGGCAAGGATAAATTTACATTCGTTTAAAATATTGTCGTTTCTTAAATAATGTGGCAAAATCTTGTGTCTTTGCAAAAAACTTCTTAACTTTGCTTCATGGAAAGCAGTATCCCGGTCTGTCGCTGGCGTCGCTCTGAGTGCGCGAGAGGAAAGTCCGGGCAGCGCAGAGCACTCCGCTCCCGAAAATAGGAGCTGTCGGTGACGACAGGTGTTGGCAGAAGAGAACGACCGCCTGCCCCCACGGGCCGGTAAGGGTGAGAAGGTGGTGTAAGAGACCACCGGTTGGCCGGGTGATCGGCCAAGCCGTGCCTTCCGGAGGCTGCAAGTTCATGTAAACCGCAGTTTGAGGGTTGCTCGCCCGACCTCCCTTGCGGAGACTGCGGAGGGTAGAATGCTAAAGCCTCGGGGCAACTCGTGGATTAGATAAATGACAGACAGCCGCCTTGGCGGCCAACAGAACCCGGCTTACGGGGATGCTGCTTTTCTTTCTTGGCTTAAACAAAATATGTAGAAAATATGAAGCAGACGATTTTAGTGACCGGCGGAACGGGCTTTATAGGCAGCCACACCACGGTCGAACTCCAGCAAGCAGGCTACGATGTGGTCGTTGTAGACAACCTGAGCAACTCCAAGGTGGAGGTGCTCGACGGCATTGAACAGATCACGGGCATCCGTCCGGCATTTGAGCAGGTGGACCTGCGCGACTTTGCCGCCACCGAAGCCGTGTTCAAGAAATATCCTGCCATCACGGGCATCATCCACTTCGCCGCCAGCAAGGCGGTGGGCGAGAGCGTGCAGAAGCCCTTGCTCTATTATCGCAACAACGTGGTGTCGCTCGTCAACCTGCTGGAACTCATGCCCCGCTACAACGTGAAGGGCTTCATCTTCTCGTCGAGTTGCACGGTCTATGGGCAGCCGCTGCCCGAAAATCTGCCCGTCACCGAGGAGGCACCCCACCAGAAGGCCACGTCACCCTACGGCAACACGAAGGAAATCAACGAGCAGATCATCGCCGACTACATCCACAGCGGTGCACCGGTCAAGAGCATCGTGCTGCGCTATTTCAATCCCATCGGGGCCCATCCCTCGGCCCTCATCGGCGAACTGCCCAACGGGGTGCCGAACAATCTCATCCCCTATGTCACGCAAACGGCAATGGGCATACGCGAACAGCTGACCATCTTCGGCAACGACTACAACACGCCCGACGGCACGTGCATACGCGACTACATCTATGTGGTGGACTTGGCCAAGGCCCACGTGGCCGCCATGGCGCGCGTGCTCGACAAGGAGACCGACCAGCTGGAATACTTCAACATCGGCACGGGCCGCGGCAACTCCACCAAAGAGATTGTCGACACCTTCGAGCAGGCCACGGGCGTGAAAGTGAACTGGAAGTACGGCCCGCGCCGCGAGGGCGACATCGAGAAGATTTGGGGCAATGTGGACAAGGCCAACAAGGTGCTGGGCTGGAAGGCCGAGGCCGAGTTGGGCGATGTGCTGGCCAGTGCCTGGAAGTGGCAACAGAAGTTGCGCGCCGACGGGGTGATGTGAAACGTTGGCTTGCCATGTAAAAGGTAATATTCCGCCTTGTCGGTTAGAGAGAAAATAAGTTATCTTTGCATATCCCTTTTATCAAGCGACAGTATGCCACAACTCAGTTTCTTCTACGGTATCATCATCTTGATGAATTTTGCAGATCATGCACCGGCTCACTTCCATGCTTGGTATGGCGATTACAAGATTATGGTCTCTATTCAGGATGGGGTCGTGAAGGGTGAAATGCCGGGCCGGGCTTTGCGTATGATACTCGAATGGCTCGATCTGCACCGTGAAGAATTGAAGGCCAACTGGGAGCGAGCCTGTAAAGGTGAACCTTTGGAGAAAATCGAACCCTTAAAATAAAAGAAAGCGTATGTTTACAGAAGTTGTAAAAGCCGAGTATGCGGGAGGCTACCGTGTCAGGCTGTGGTTTAATAACCACATAGAGAAAACTGTGGACTTGGAAAGCTCTCTGAAAGGAAAGGTTTTCGAACCACTGAAAGATAAAGAGAAGTTCAAGAGTTTCACCATTAGGTTTAATACGATTGAATGGGAGAATGGGGCAGATTTCGCCCCGGAATATCTCATGGAATTGCCGATGGCGGAATAGCGGCAGAAAGAAACGAACCCTATAAAGAAAAAGCCCGGAAGTCATGCACAAGACTTCCGGGCTTTTTGTCGTTTTCAGGAGCCTGCGGGCTGCGGGGAGGGCAGCCCGCGAGGGTCATTTCTTTTGCTCCGTCTCCTTGATGTAGCCGTGGCGGTAGGCATAGAGCAGCTCTTCGAGGTCGCCCACCTGCCGGCGCAGTTCCTCGCCCTTGTCGGTGTCGGCCACGCGCATACGGTGGTTGCTCATCTCCACTATCTGTATGGTGGAAACAATGTCGGTGCCCCGCTTGATGGCATCTTCGGCACTGGTGAACGGTTCGTGCTGCACGAGCTGGAAACCGCGCGAGTGGTAGACGAGCGTATAGCCCGCGATGCCCGTCTCGTTGTGGTAGGCCCGGCTGAATCCGCCGTCTATCACCATCAGCTTGCCGCCCGCCTTGATGGGGTTTTCGCCCTTGGCGGCCCTCACGGGCACATGGCCGTTGATGATGTGGCGGTTGGGACCCGACACCCCGAAGGCATCGAGGATGTGGTCTACCACCTCCTCGTTGTCGCGCAACTTGAAGTAGTTGCCCTTCTCCTCAGCGTGGGTTTCCTTCTCCTTGATGAAGTATCGCTCGAAGGTGGCCATCTTCGACTTGTCAAACAGCGGTGAGTCGGTGCCGCACCAGAGGTAGAGGAAGTAGTCGATGGCATATTGCCGCTCGCCCGTGTCGGAGTCCGACTGGAAGGCCGTGCGTATCATCATGCCCGTGTTGTGCATCAGGGCCCGTCCGCTGTAACGCCGTCCGGGATAGATTTCCACCTCCTTCAGCGTGCCGTCGTCGCAGAGCGGGCACGAAGCGTGGAAGAGCAGGTTGTTGTTGATGATGGTGTACATGCAGCCGTGTTGCAGCAGTGTGCGTATGTGCTTGCCCAGTTTTTCGCTCACCATGAACGAGTGGTGGAGCTTGCGCATGAGCATCGTTTCCTCCTTGGTGAGCGAGTTGGGCGTTTTGGGGTCGATGGTGGGGAAGAAACACGATGTGAGCTTGTAGGTCTTGCCGTCGAGGTCGATGGTTCCCTTCTCGTAGTCGATGTGCTTGAAGAGGTTGCGCTTCTGCATGTTCCACGAGGGATGGCGTTCGAAGAGCTGGTTCTCGAGCTTGAACTGTATGATGGCGATGGCCTTGTGCATCTGTGCCGTGAGTCGCAGCGTCTTTTCGTCGTTCACCGACGACTCTCCCGAGAGTTTGGGTTTGAACTCCGTGCAGGGGTCTTCGCCGTAGGTCTCCATGGCAAAGGTGGCCAGCGGCACGAGGTTGATGCCGTAGCCCTCCTCCAGCGTGGTGAGGTTGGCATAGCGCAGGGAGAGCCTTATCACGTTGCAGATGCAGGCATCGTTGCCCGCCGCAGCCCCCATCCAGAGTATGTCGTGGTTGCCCCACTGTATGTCCCACGAGTGGTAGTGGCGCATGGTGTCCATGATGATGTGCGCTCCCGGCCCCCGGTCGTAGACATCGCCGAGGATGTGTAGCGAGTCGATGGAGAGGCGGTGTATGACGTTGGCGATGGCGATGATGAAGTCGTCGGCCCGTCCTGTGGAGATGATTGTCTCCACGATGCCGTTCACGTAGGCCGCCTTGTCGATGTCGTCGGTGCGCTCGTGGAGCAGTTCCTGAATGATGTAGGAGAAGTCTTCGGGCAGCGACTTGCGCACTTTGGAGCGCGTGTACTTGCTCGACACGTCGCGGCACACGGCCACGAGCTGGTGTATGGTGATGTGATACCAGTCGTTGATGTCTTCCTCGGTCTGCTTCACGAGTTCCAGTTTCTGCTCCGGGTAGTAGATGAGCGAACAGAGTTCGCGCTTTTCATTTTCGCGCAGGGTGGTGCCGAAGAGTTCGTTCACCTTGCGTTTGATATTGCCCGACGCGTTTTTGAGCACGTGCAGGAAGGCCTCATATTCGCCGTGGATGTCGGCCAGAAAGTGTTCCGTGCCCTTAGGCAGATTGAGGATGGCCTGCAGGTTGATGATTTCCGTGCTTGCGTCGGCCACGGTAGGGAAAGATTGCGAGAGTAGTTTAAGGTAGCGCATGTCGCGCTCGATGTCGTAATGCTTCATGTATGATCAGTTGAGTTTTTGTTAGTTGTATCTTTTTTGATGTATCGGCCGATGGTCTTGCCCTGTCGGGAAGACAGTGCCGGCAGCGGCATGAACCCCTCCGTGAGCCCGGTCACGGTGGCCATCACGCCGAACAGACTGCGGGCGAAGCGTGTGAGTCCCAGCCGGTGGAGGGCTTCGGCCACGATGTCGTCGTTGTATTCGGTGTGGTTGAGCAGGCTGTTCAGGCGGTCGATATAGGTGTCGGGGATGTTGCGGTGGGCCATGCGCAGATGGATGCGCATGATTTGGCCCACGATTTCCCGCTCGTTGGGCCATGTCTGCCCACTTTCCGCCTCGCCGAAAGTCATGTCGTCGACGAAGGCCGTGGCCCGCGTGACGGCCTCGGTGCGGGCCTGTTCAAACAGCTCAAGGCTGTGCCCGGCGGCCTGCCTGTTGAGTTGCACCATGCCGGCCGGGGCTATCGTGCGCGTGAGCAGCGAGTTGGCGATGTGGAACACCTGCGGGTTCCATTTCAGGCCGAGCAGATAGCTGCGTTCCATTTCCGACGTGGCTATCAGCGCGTGGGCCCGGGTGAGCATCCGCTTCTCGTAGAGCCACGTTTGCAGCAGGCGCCGCCAACGGGGATGAGTGCGGTTCCAAGGAGAGACGGCCCCCAGCGGGGTCACCATGTAGGGGATGCCCATGCGGCGCGCGCGGCGGGCTATGCGGGCGGCCTTGAAGCTCCACGCGCCGAGCAGATGCACCACATCGGCCTCGGCGAGCGTGTCTGCGGTCTCGCAGCCCTCACGCAGCAGTTGCGCGTATTCGCCGTGGACATCTACACTCTTCTTCCGTCTGTCTATGAATAGATATACATTCATCCTGTCTGCAAATATACGCCAAACAAATGAAAAACCAAAAAAAAGTGTGTTTTTTTACTTGTTTTTGTGCCGTCGGATGCGCTCCGGAGATTGTCGTTACAGCTTGTGCGAGGTGAAATCGTTCTTGTCGGCCCGCCAGTAGTGCAAGTGCATCAGCGCATTGTGGGCCACCACACTCCACTCGTAGAACGGGAGCAGCAGGGCCGGAATGGCGATGCCGAAGCGGCGCATGGCCCGCGCGGCTATTAGGGTGCGGGCGACGGCGAGCACGAGCAGGGCGAACACTCCCGAGGCGAGGGGCAGCGCGTTGTGGGCGAGGAGTCCCCACGCCACGGCGGCGAGGCCGGCTGCCAGACTGAGATGGGGCAGCAGATGGTCGGCAAAGCGGAGCAGGCGCATACTGCCCGTGTGCGAGAGCAGGGGCAGCGCGGCGATGTGGTAAAGATAGGTGTTCAGCCACGTGCGGTTGCCGGGGGCTTCTTCCGTGAGCCATGCCGCGGGCGAGAGTACCACGCGGGTGCGCCCCCTCTCGGCATAGCGGTTCACGAGAAATTCATACTCTCCGCGCACGAGTTGCAGGTTGCCCCGGAAACCGTTGTGGCGCAGGAAGTCGCTCTTGCGGAAAGCGAGGTTGGCCATGTTGGTGGAGAGGGCCCGGCCCCTCCGGGCGCGCCGCAGCAGATAGCAGGCTTCCCGCAGACGGATGAATCGCCGGTAGCCGGGCGTGGCGTCGTCGAAGCCGGCGTAGCCCATCACGAGGTTGCAGTCGTCGGCGAAGTGGGTCGCCATCGTGGCGAGCCACCTGTCCGACTGCGGGCGCATGGTGGCCTCGGTGAGCACTATCCATTCGCTCCCGGCAGCCTTCACGCCCAGTGTCACCTGCAACTTCTTGCGGCTCATGTAGCGCGACGACTCGGGAATGAGCGTGTAGTAGAGCCGGCTGTGGCGGGCGGCCAGCCGCTTGAGTATGTCTTCGGTCTCGCCGTCGCCCTTCTCGCCCACCACGACCACCCGGTAGTCGGGATAGTCTTGCGAGAGAAATGCGGGCAGGTTGCGCTCAAGGCTGTCGGCCTGGTCGTGTACGGTGATGAGCACCGTGGCCTGCGGCAGGGGCGTGCGTGGGGCGGTGCCGCCGCCGTCTTCCGCCTTGCCGGGCGCGTCAGGGGGCGTGTCGGGGCCCACGGATCTGAAAAAAGGGTTGGCCATCGCCCCTGCGGCCGACAGCAAGATGACGGCCACGGAGAGGATGACGGTCGTCGGGTCAATGATGAGGAAATCCATTTAAAAGTCTTCTGTTATATATCCTGCGGGCAGTTGTCGGCAGTTGTAGCCGCTGGCCATGATTTCGCCGTAGGCTCCGGCCGAGCGGATGGCCATGAGGTCGCCGCGGTGCGCCTTGTTGAGGTCGACGGCCTTGGCGAAGACGTCGCTCGACTCGCATATCGGGCCCACCACGTCGTAGGTCTCGGGGGGCTCTTGGCTCGACAGGTTTTCTATCTTGTGGTAGGCCTGATAGAGGGCGGGGCGTATGAGGTCGGTCATGCCGGCATCGACGATGGCAAACTGCTTGGCGGCCCCCTGCTTCACATAGAGGGTGCGGGTGATGAGCGTGCCCATCTGGCCCACGACGGCGCGGCCCAGTTCGAAGTGCAGCCTCTGCCCCTCGCGGAGCTTCAGGTGGCGCGCGTAGGTGTCGAAGTAGGCCTTGAAGTCGGGCACGGGCACGCGGTTGGGGTGGTGGTAGTCGATGCCCAATCCGCCGCCCACGTTGAGGTGTTCCAGCCTTATGTGGCGGTGCTCCAAGTGGGCTTGCAGGTCGTTGATGCGGTTGCACAGGGCCTTGAAGTCGCCCATGTCGAGTATCTGGCTGCCGATGTGGAAGTGCAGTCCGACGAACGCCACGTGCTCCAGCGTCGTGGCCTTCTCGATGACGCTGTCCATGTCTTCCAAGGCGATGCCGAACTTGTTTTCGGCCAGCCCCGTGGTGATGTTGGCATGGGTGTGGGCCCCGATGTTGGGGTTGATGCGGAAGGCCACGCGGGCCGTGGTGCCCTTGCGGGCCGCCAGTTCGTTGATGATTTCCAGTTCGGGAATGCTCTCCACGTTGAAGCAGAAGATGTCCTTGTCCAGCGCGAGGTTGATTTCCCAGTCGCTCTTGCCCACGCCTGCAAACACCGTCTTCGCCGCCGGGAATCCGGCCCGCAGGGCGGCCTCTATTTCGCCGCCGCTCACGCAGTCGGCACCCAACCCGGCTTGGCATATCACGTTGAGCACCTTGGGGTTGGCGTTGGCCTTCACGGCATAGTGTACCACAAACCCGTCGTGGCGTGCGGCCTCGTTGTTGATACTCTTGAGCGTGCGTCGCAGCAGCTCCGTGTCATAGTAGTAGAAGGGGGTTCTTGTGTCCCGGAATTTGTCGGTCGGGAAGATTCCTTTCGTCATAGCATGTTTTGAGTTAGAAGTGAGAAGTGAGGGGTGGGGAGTTGTGGGTATGGCATGATGAGCCGGAGCAACGGGGCCGATGAACTAAACCGACGGAGCCGAGACGGCGGGCGGTGTGGCTGTTATGCCTTTTCGCTGATGCTGTCACGACCGCGGTGCATGACTGCTGCACCCTCCGTGCATGGCTGTTGCACGCTTGGTGCATGGCCTCTGCATGGAGGGTGCAAGCGTTCTGCACGGAGCCGGGGCGGTTTCCGTCAGGTGAAGAGCACGTTGCTCAGATTCTGTAAGGCGCGCTGTTTGTCGGCCTCCTTGATGAGGAACGAGATGTTGTAGTTGCTGCCGCCATAGGAAATCATGCGCACCGGAATGCTCTTCATGGCCTCGGTGGCGAGCGTCTCGAAACCGAGGTTGCTCCAGTCGAGGTCGCCCACCACACAGATGATGCACATGTCGGTGTCGACGGTCACGGTGCCGTATTTCTTCAGTTCGTTGACGATGTCGTTGAGGTGGGTGCTGTTGTCGATGCTCATCGACACGCCCACCTCCGAGGTGGCAATCATGTCGATAGGTGTCTGGTAGCTCTCGAATATCTCGAACACCTTGCGCAGGAATCCCGTGGCGAGCAACATGCGCGACGACTTGATCTTGATGGCCGTGATGTTGTCCTTGGCGGCCACGGCCTTGATTTTGCCGCGCACGAGCACGTTGTCGATGATGGTGCCCTCTGCGGCCGGTGCCATGGTGTTTTTCAGGCGCACGGGGATGCCGGCATACTTGGCCGGCTGCACGCAGGTGGGGTGGAGTATCTTCGCGCCGAAGTAGGCGAGCTCGGCGGCCTCCTCGAAGTTGAGCTGGCGTATGGCTTCGGTCTTCTCCACCACGCGCGGGTCGTTGTTGTGCATCCCGTCGATGTCGGTCCATATCTGTATCTCCTCGGCCGGTATGGCTGCGCCGATGAGCGAGGCCGTGTAGTCGGAACCGCCGCGCAGCAGATTGTCTATTTCGCCGTAGGCGTTGCGGCAGATGAAGCCTTGGGTGATGTAGATTTGGCTCTCGGGAGTGGCGGCGAGGATGGCCTGCAACTTCTCCTTGATGTATTGCGGGTCGGGCTCGGCGTTCTTGTCGGTGCGCATGAAGTCGAGGGCGTTGAGCAGCACGGCTTTCACGCCCTGCTCCTTGAGGTAGTTCACCACCATGTTGGTGCTCATGATTTCGCCTTGGGCCACGATGCTTTTTTCCTCAAACGAGGTGAAGAGGTCTTTGGTGAACGAGCGGAGGTAGTCAAACTCGCCCGTGAGAAACTCCTTGGTGGTCTGTTTCATCTCGTCGGTGGAGTAGAGTTCCTCGGCATGCTGCATGTATTTGCGCTCGAGATTGTTGATCACCTCGTTGGCTCCCTCGGGATTCTTCTTGTACAGATAGTCGGAAATCTCTACAAGGGAGTTGGTGGTTCCACTCATGGCGGAGAGAACGACAAAGGTGGGTTCTCCCGATTCCGTTACAAGTGAGGCGACATTCTTCATGCGCTCGGGTGAGCCGACGGAAGTGCCTCCAAATTTCATGACCTTCATATACGCGTAATATTTAATGTATTTGGTAAATCTTTTTTTAGGAGAATTTTTAGGAGTTTTTTTAGGAGTTTTTTGGGGAGTTTTTTGGGGAGTTAAAGGGAGTTAAGGAGTTAAAGGGAGTTAAGGAGTTAAAGGGAGTTAAGACAAATGCCTTATTCCTGACACATAGCTGCCTGCCACTCAACCTTCGGAGAAAGGAGTCTCTCAAGTTATGGGCTGTTGTCTTAACTCCCTTTAACTCCCTTTAACTCCCCAAAAAACTCTCCTAAATCACTCCTCCTCACTTTCCGTGAGGTCTATGTGGTTATACTCCTTGGTGACATCGCTGATGGTGCCGCCGTTGCAGCGGTACACGATGCCGGGATACTTGTCGAGCATGGGGATGTTGTGGGTCGTCATGACCACGGCTGTGCCCATGCCCGTGATGTCTTTGAGCAGATGCACGATGTTGCCCGCCGTCTCGGGGTCGAGGTTGCCCGTGGGCTCGTCGGCGAGGATGATTTTGGGCTTGTTGAGTATGGCGCGGGCGATGGCGATGCGTTGCTGTTCGCCGCCCGAGAGTTCGTTGGGCATCTTGTCGAGCTTGTCGAGCAAGTCCACCTCGGTGAGCACTTCCTCGATGCGGCGGCGGATGTCGTCTTTGTTTTTCCAACCCGTGGCTTTGAGCACAAACTCCAGATTCTTCCTCACGGTGCGGTCGTGGAGCAGTTGGAAGTCTTGAAAGATGATGCCCATCTCCCGTCTCAGGGCCGGGATGTCCTTGCGCCTGAGTGTCTTGAGGTCGCGCCCGAGCACTTCCGACTTCTCCGCCTCGTCACCGTCGATGTCGAGTTCGCAGTAGAAGGTCTTCAGCAGCGAACTCTTGCCCGAGCCCACCTTACCTATAATGTAGATGAACTCCCCCTCGTCGACATGGAAGTCGACAGCTTTCAGCACCGGGGTGTCTTCTTGATATACGTTTACTTTCTCGTAGTCTATCAACATGGTTCTTTCTCGTTTTTATGTGGTTTGCTGCCTGTGGGGCAGTCAGGATGGTCTTTATTTCCGGTAGGTGCCGTCGGCCTTGGCCTTGCGGCGCGCCTTGTCCCAGTCGGGGTTGTGGCGCCGGAGCAGTTCGGCAGCGAGGTCTTCTATGCGCAGTCCCTTGCTCGCGAGCAGCACGATGAGGTGGTAGAGCAGGTCGGAGGCTTCATCCACCAGCTTGTCACCGCCCGTGGTGGCCTCGATGACCGTCTCCACGGCCTCCTCGCCCACTTTCTGGGCTATACGGTTGAGTCCCTTGTTGAAGAGCGCGGTGGTGTAGCTACCTTCGGGCATCTCCTCGCGTCGGCGGTCGATGAAATCCTGCAACTCGCTGAGAAACACGATGGGGTTGTAGGCATTCTCCTCGCCCCAGCAGGTGTCCGTGCCCTTGTGGCAGGTAGGCCCGTCGGGCGTGGCGCGGACGAGCAGTGTGTCGTTGTCGCAATCGCTTTTCACCGACACGAGGTTGAGGTAGTTGCCCGAGGTTTCGCCCTTTGTCCACAGACAGTTGCGCGAGCGGCTCCAGAAGGTCACCTTTCCGGTGGCGAGGGTCTTGTCAAGTGCCTCCTTGTTCATGAAGCCCAGCATCAAGACGTTTTTCGTCGTGGCGTCTTGGATGATGGCGGGTACGAGACCGCCCGATTTATCGAAATTTATTTCCATTGTTGTTCTTTTTTAGGAGTTAAAGGAGTTAAAGGGAGTTAGCACTCGCTTCGCTCGTTAGGAGTTAAGACAAATGCCCATAACTCAAGAGGCTTTCTTCTCCAATAGGTTGAATGATGGACGGCCATGCGTCGGAAATGAAGCATTTGTCTTAACTCCCTTTCACTCCTATTTTAACATTATCTCCTCACGTTGATGCCCTCCTTGCGGAGATAGGCTTTCAGGTCGGGGATGGCGATTTCGCCGAAATGGAACACGCTGGCAGCCAATACGGCATCGGCCTTGCCCACGGTGAGGGCGTCGCGGAAGTGCTCCGGGGCTCCCGCTCCGCCACTGGCGATGACGGGAATGGGCACTTCGTCGGCCAGTCGGGCGAGGGCTTCGTTGGCAAATCCCTGCTTCACGCCGTCGTGGTCCATACTCGTGAAGAGTATCTCGCCGGCCCCGCGGTCGGCGGCCTCACGGGCCCAGTCGAAGAGTCCCCGTTCCACACGTTCGCGCCCGCCCTTCACGTAGCAGTGCCACCCGTCCTCGTCGTGGCGGGCGTCGATGGCACACACGCACACCTGCGAGCCGTAGTGGGAGGCTATCTCGTCGATGAGTGCCGGCCGGCGGAGTGCCGAACTGTTGACGCTCACCTTGTCGGCCCCGGCATGGAGCAGGCGGTCTACATCGGCCAGTTCGTTGATGCCTCCGCCCACGGTGAAGGGTATGTTGAGTTCGGCGGCCACACGGCTCACCATGTCGGCGAATGTCTTGCGGCCCTCCACGCTTGCCGTGATGTCGAGAAACACGAGCTCGTCGGCTCCCGCGGCACTGTAGGCCTTGCCCAGAGCCACGGGGTCGCCCGCACTCCGCAAGTCCACGAAGTTGGTGCCTTTCACCGTCTCGCCGTTTTTCACGTCGAGGCAGGGGATGATGCGTTTGGCCGGTCCTCTGTACATTGTCTTTGCAGTCTTTTGTTTATATGGTTGTACTTTCGTGGTGGGGGAGTCCCAGTCGGGCCACGTCGATGCGTCCTTCGTAGAATGCCTTGCCGAACACCACAGCCGGTATGCCGGCCCTGTCGAGCCGTTCGATGTCGTCGTTGCCCGACACACCGCCGCTGGCGATGAGGTGCAGTCCCGGGTAGGCAGCCATGATGCTTTGATAGAGTTCTATGGCCGGCCCTTGCAGGGTGCCGTCTTTGCTGATTTCGGTGCAGAGCACGTGTTTCACGCCCCGCTCCACATATTGGCGGAGGAAAGGCAGCAGGTCTTGTTCCGAGTCTTCCTTCCACCCGTTGATGGAGATTTTGCCGTTTCTCACGTCGGCCCCGAGGATGAGTCTGTCGGCCCCGTACTTCCCGAGCCAGTCGAGGAAGAGGTCGGGGCGGGTGACGGCCACGCTGCCCACGGTGACCATCGAGGCTCCGTTGTCGAAGGCCGCGGTGATGTCTTTTTCGCTCTTGATGCCGCCGCCGAAGTCTACGGTGAGCGATGTGGCGGAGGTGATTTCGCGCAGCACACCGACATTGACGATGTGTTGCGACTTGGCCCCGTCGAGGTCGACGATGTGCAGCCGGCTGAAGCCCAGCCGTTCAAACTCCCGGGCCACCTCTGCCGGCCGGCTGCCGTAGACGGTCTTCTGTCCGTAGTCGCCCTTTGTGAGTCTCACGCATTGGCCCTCTATGATGTCGATGGCGGGGATGAGTTCTATGCGTTGTGTCATGGCCGTATGTTATTTGTCAATGTCGAGAAAGTTGCGCAAGATGCGCTCGCCCGTCTCTCCGCTCTTTTCGGGGTGGAACTGGCAGGCATAGAAGTTGCCCTTGTGCAGACAGGCACTGTAGGGCTGTATGTAATGGGCCGTGGCCACGGTGTCTTGGCATAGCGGCACGTAGTAGCTGTGTACGAAGTAGGTGTAGGGATGCGGTCCGAGACCGTTGAGCAGCGGCCCGCTGAGGTCGGTTATCTCGTTCCACCCCATGAGTGGCACCTTGTCTTCGTGGCGTTCGGGCCGGAAGCGTTTCACCTCGGCGTCGAACACGCCGATGCAGTCGGTGTCGCCCTCTTCGGAGTGCCGGCACAACAGCTGCTGGCCCACACAGATGCCCAGTACGGGCTGCCGCAGACCGGCTATCACGCGGTCGAGACCGTGGCTGCGCAGATAGGCCATCGCCTCGCGGGCATTCCCCTGTCCGGGAAACAGCACGCGGTCGGCCGCCGCGAGTTCCTCAGCCCGGTCGGTGAGGATAGGGGCGACGCCCAACCGCCTGAGTGCGTTGACGACCGAATAGATGTTGCCGGCGTTGTATTTGATGATTGCTACTTTCATGGGAATCTTCTGGCAGTTATGTGCGCGGGACGGCTGCAGGGCCGTTGTCCTCCGCTTCAACTGAAGATGATGGTCTTGTTGTGGTAGGTGAGTATCTTGCGCTGAATGTGTTTGGTCACGGCCCGGCTCAGCACGATTTTCTCCAAGTCCTTGCCTTTGAGCACCAAACTCTCGGGCGTGTCCTTATGCGTGATGCGCGTCACATCCTGTTCGATGATGGGCCCGGCATCCAGTTCGGCTGTCACGTAGTGGCTCGTGGCCCCGATGATTTTCACGCCGCGCTCCCACGCCTGATGATAGGGTTTGGCCCCCACGAAGGCGGGGAGGAAGGAGTGGTGGATGTTGATGATGTGGTTGGGATAGGCCTTGATCATGTCGTCGCTGATAATCTGCATGTAGCGCGCCAGCACGATGAAGGTCACTTTCTCTTTCTTGAGCAGTTCCATCTCCTCCGCCTCCACTTCGGCCTTGTTGGAGTGGTCTTTCTTGATCGACCATACATAATAAGGTATGTCAAACTGCTCGGCCACATAGCGCAGGTCTTCGTGGTTGCTCACGATGCAGGGTATCTCCACGTTCCACTCGCCGGCCTTGTAGCGTGCCAGCAGGTCGTAGAGGCAATGGCTCATCTTGCTCACAAAGATGGCCATGCGCGGCTTCACGTCGTTGAAGTAGAGGTTGAACTCCATCTTGTATCTTTGTGCGTAGAGCGTGTCGATGTATTCCCGGATCTTCTCGCGGGGGATGGTGAATTTCTCCAAGGCCCATTCTATGCGCATGAAGAAGATGCCGTCTTCCCGGTCCACATATTGGTCAAGGTAGACGATGTTACCCTGATTGTCTGTGATGAATTTCGTCATCTCGGAGATAATCCCCTGCTCGTCCGGACAGTGGAGCAGCAATATTGCGGTTGGTTTCATTCTTTGTCGTTCAATCTGTTACTTATTCTCGGCCTTCCCTTTCTTTTTGCCATGTTTATGGGTTGCAGGCCGATACGATTTTGCAAAGATAAGACATTTCTTCCAATTTAAAGAAATAATAACAGAATTTGTTACGATTGGTAACGGAAAAAGGACAATCGTGGAATCAACCGGCAAGAGTCAGCGGCTTGTATTCCCTTTGCCAAGAGTCAGAAAAGTCAAAAAAGTAGGGGGATGTGCTTTGCACGCAACCGATGGGGCTGTGCCCCGGTTATTCGTCTTCGCTGTCGGGGGTGCGCAAGATGATGGAGGTGGCACCGAGGGTGAAGAGCGTTCCGTCTTCGATGACGCGCCGCTCGCGGTCGCCCAATATCACGTTGTCCACGAATGTGCCGGTGTAGCTGGGGCCGTCGCGCAGGATGTATTTGAGCCGGCCGTGCTTGTCGCGGCTGACGTTGATCACGCAGTGGGTCATGTCAATGCTCGGGTCGACGGTCTCGATGGGGCAGTTGATTTTGCTGCCCTTCATGTATCGGCCTATCACATTGTCGCCCATTTGCAGGGGAATGACCTGCTTGTAGTGAAACACGTTTTCGATGACCACGATGGAGCCGCAGCCCTTCTCGTTGGCGTTTTCGTCGAAAGTCTCCTCCTTGCGGGTGGCGCGGAGCTTGGACACGCCCATGCGTATGCCGAACTGCTTGCCGCACTCCGGACATTCGAAGACCAGTGACTGGCCGGCTTCGTATTTGGTTTCGTCAAACGTGATGAAATTATCGCATTTCGGGCAGCGGACGCGCTTCATGTCGGGGGAGTTAAGAGTTATGGGTTAGAAATGAGGAGTTAGGAGTTGTGGGGGGACTGCCGCCGGGCTTTTTTAGCGGCTGCCCTTTACGTGCAGCACCCAGCTTTCGGCAAATTCCGGTTTACGGCTGAGGATGTTGAGTGCGTTGTAGGCCTTGCTCTCGGTGGGGTAGGTGCCGTAAATCACCTTCACGCTGCCCTTGCCGTCGAGCACGCGGGCCGGTGTGTGACCGGCACGGTGCAGTCGCTCAACGTATGCGCGGGCATTGGTGCGGGTGACATGGCTGGCCAGTACAATGCTGTAATATGTCTCCGGCACTTCTGCTTTTTCCTGAGCCATGTCGTTCTTGGCGGCGTGTCCGGTCTCCTTGTCGGTTTTGGGTTGTGCCACGAGCTTGGTGGGTGCCTTGGTGGTGAGGTCTTTCGGCATGATGCGGTAGAGCAGACCGGTGTCTATCTTGCTGCGCACCAGCCGGGTGCCGGCTTCAGGTGTGCCGAGCGGAGTGGAGAACAGGAAGAATACCACCACGGCGATGCAGGCAGCCGCCATGTTGCGCAGCAGACTCACGCGTATGCTGATGGTCTTGTCCTCGCTGTCATCGTTTCTGTCAAACACGCTGTTGGCCGTCGCTGTTTTTGGCCCTTCGGCCGTTGTGGCGTTGATGTCGATGACAGTCGGTGCTGCGGTCTCTTCCTCCTTTTGGGCCTCTTGCTCGATGGGTTTCATCTCAAAACTGCCGAAGCCATACAGCTGCGGCGTGAGGATGCCCGCCTCGCAGGGCTCAAAGGTGTAGGTGCCCTCCCCGTTGTTGTAGAGCGTGCCGATGTCGGCCAACTCATAGCTGCCTTCGTTTTCGAGGTGCTGCTTCAGTTCGGCCACTTCGTCGTCGATGCGCGCCAATGCGTCGGGATAGCTGATGTCGTAGGCGTCTACATACGACAGGGCAAGCAGAGAGTCGTTGAGCCGCAGCTTGGGGTTGAAGCCCAGCGTGCGCAGAGGCGGGAGAAACGTGTAGTCTCTCTCGTCGTAGCGTGCGTCGACGTGATGGGCCATAAACCCTCCCAGATTGGGGACTATCACGCAGTCGTTGCTCAACAATAGGATTTCGATATGTCTTTCCAGTTCAATCACGTGTGCAAAGTTATCAATATTTTTTGGATTCGCAAAGTTTATCAAATGAAAATTTCGCGCTTAACCAAACATCAATAAGACCCTAAGAGACCCCTACCCCCTAGAGGGGGCTTTGCACTCCTGCGAAAAGAGGGATATGGAAAAATTCGTTTGATTCGCATCATTCGCCGACATGATTTTTTTCGGCGAATGATGCGGGTGGGGCGAATGGGGCGGAAAGGAAAAGAATGAGCCTTCCCTCGTGTCTTCCTTATTATAATAAGGTAGGCCGGTGGTCATTCTCCCCGGCATTTGGAGCTTGGCAGGAAAAAGCGCGGAGGAGGTTTCGATTTGTGTTAAACAAATACAAAACTTAAACTTTTTTTAAGCTTTGCAGTCGCAGTTTACGGGAAATTGTTATATTTGCAAATAAGACAGGCGGCAGCCTCCCATAGAGGCGGCGTGCGTGTTGCGGCGTTGCCGCCCTGTCGTGCGAACCAAAGATTTATAGCTGACAAGACAAACCATGATGAAAATCGGTCTATTCGTCCCCTGCTATGTAGACGCATTGTATCCTGAAGCCGGCGTGGCTACATACAAACTGCTCAAGCATTACGGACTCGACGTGGCCTATCCCGAGCGGCAGACGTGCTGCGGGCAGCCCATGGCCAATGCGGGCTTCGAGCGTATGTCCAAGGATCTGGCCAAGAATTTTGAAGACCTGTTCGAGGACTTCGACTATGTGGTGGCCCCCTCCGCCTCGTGTGCGGCCTACGTGAGAGTCTACTATCCCCATGTGTTGGAAGGCGAGCACGAGTGCGTCACCTCCAAGAAGATTATGGATATCGTAGAGTTTCTGCACGATGTGCTGCGGGTGGACAGCGTGCCGGGACGGTTCCCCCACGTGGTGAGCGTACACAACAGTTGCCACGGCGTGCGCGAGTTGGGCCTCTCCTCGCCCTCGGAGCAGAACATTCCCCCGTTCAACAAAATCATCGACCTGCTGCAGCTCGTGGAAGGCATCACGGTGAAAGAACCCGAGCGCAAAGACGAGTGCTGCGGCTTCGGCGGCATGTTCTCCGTGGAGGAGCCGGCAGTCTCCATCCGCATGGGGGAGGATAAGATCAAGCGGCACATCGCCACCGGTGCCGAATATGTCACAGGCCCGGACTCCTCCTGCCTGATGCACATGGCGGGCATCGCCAAGCGGGAGAAACTGCCCGTGAGCTTCATCCACGTGGCCCAGATATTGGCCGCGGGACTTTAAACCGCCGCTCACCGGCAGGCTCCGGCCACAGCCCGGGACTGCCTTCTTCTCCATCCCCTCCATTCCCACTAACCTCTTAAACTCCTCATCTGAAAGATGTCTACACTGCATAGCAAGGCGGCCGCCAAATTTAACCAAGACCGCGAGAAAACCACCTGGCACGACCAGACCTTCTGGTCGGTGCGCGCCAAGCGCGACATCATGGCCCGGCAACTGCCCGAATGGGAGTCGCTGCGCGAACATGCCAGCGCCATCAAGAAACACACCATCACCCACTTGGCCGACTATCTGGAGCAGTTTTCGGCCCGTCTTGAGAGCCGCGGAGTCATTGTCCACTGGGCCCGCGATGCCGCCGAGTTCAACGAGACCGTCTACGGCATCCTCGAAAGCCACGGGGTGAAGAAGATGGTGAAGTCGAAGTCGATGCTCACCGAGGAGTGCGAGATGAATCCCTACCTCGAAGCCCGCGGCATCGATGTGGTGGAGACCGACCTCGGCGAGCGCATCATACAGTTGCTCGGCCAGCGGCCCAGCCACATCGTGATGCCCGCCATCCACCTCAAGCGCGAGGAGGTGGGGCGCATGTTTGAGGAGAAGGGCATCTCCACGGAGCCCGGCAACTACGACCCCACCTATCTCACGCGCTGCGCCCGCCACCATCTGCGCGACCAGTTCATGCAGGCCGGGGCCGGCATGACGGGCTGCAACTTCGGCGTGGCCGCCACGGGCGACTGTGTGGTGTGTACCAACGAGGGCAATGCCGACATGACCACCTCGATGCCCAAGCTGCACATCGTGGCGATGGGCATTGAGAAGATGGTGCCCGACTATGCGAGTCTGGCCGTATTCCAACGCCTGCTCTGTCGTTGCGGAACGGGCCAGCCCACCACCACCTACACCTCCCACTTCCGGCAGGCCCGTCCGGGTGCCGAGATGCACGTGGTGCTGGTGGACAACGGCCGCAGCAACATGCTCGCCGACGAGAACCACTGGCAGACACTGAAGTGCATCCGTTGCGGCTCGTGCATGAACACCTGTCCCGTCTACCGCCGCTCGGGAGGCTACAGCTACACCTATTTCATACCCGGCCCCATCGGCGTGAACCTCGGCATGTTGAAAGACCCCTACCGCTACAGCGACAACGTGAGTGCCTGTTCGCTCTGCCTCTCGTGCGACAAGGTGTGCCCTTCGATGGTGGATCCCGGCAGTCAGATATACCTCTGGCGGCAGAGTCTCGAACCGCTGGGCAAGGCCGACCCCGTGAAGAAGGCCATGTCTACGGGCATGGAGGTGCTCTTCAATCATCCCGGTCTCTACACCTCGGCCCTGCGTCTGGCCCCGCTGGCCAACGTCGTGCCCGAGAGCCTGACCCACTTCAGCCGGCTTAACCCGTGGGGCATCGGCCATGCCAAGCCCGAGTTTGCCCGGAAGTCGTTCCACGAACTATGGAAAGAGGGCAAGGTGGGGCAGGGGCCCGTTGACAGCGACAGGGAATGATGTGCCAACTCCCCTAAACAAAGGCCGGCCAAGCAACAAAGCTATTGTCTTAACTCCTTAGACAACGGTCGGTCAAGCAACAAAGCTATTGTCTTAACTCCCTTTAACTCCTTAACTCCCTTTAACTCCTAAATAAATCTCCCTTTAACTCCTTTCTGAAAAGCAACATGAAAAAAGAAGACCTGTTTGCCACGCTGCGCGGCAACACCTACGTGCAATACGACATGCCCGAGATGGCCATCGGCGGCATCACCTATCCCGACCGCCTGCGGCAGTTTGTCGAGATGACCGAGTCGGTGGGCGGCCACGTGCTGGAACTCGGCGAGGGCGAAGACCTCAACGACGCCGTGCGCCGGGCCTATCCCGATGCCCGGGTGTTTGCCTCCCATCTGCCCGAAATCACCATTGCCGGGAAAAATCCCGACACCGTGGCCGAGGCGGCCGACCTCAACGGCACCGATGTGGGCATCGTGAGGGGCGCGCTGGGCGTGGCCGAAAACGGCTGTGTGTGGGTGCCCCAGACGATGAAGGAGAAGGCCGTGTGTTTCATCTCCGAATATCTGGTGATTGTGCTCAAGAAGACCGCCATCGTCGACAACATGCACGAGGCCTACGCCCGCATCGACATGGATCCGCGCTACAACTTCGGCACCTTCATCAGCGGCCCTTCCAAGACAGCCGACATCGAGCAGTCGCTCGTGATGGGGGCGCAGGCGGCCCGTGGCGTCACGGTGATACTCGTGTAGGGGAGTGAGGAGTTAAAAGCCGCCGCGCCTACAGTAGGAGCAGCGCTTTATGCCTGCCCGCACGCCCGGCAGGGCGTATCAATCCCTGCGATAACCGCCCGTCAGTCCCCCCCGCACCGCCCGGTCCGATAGGATAATGCCCGTCCGGGCGGCTTCTTCAACCATTTCCCCTTTATCTTTCGCCATTGCCCGATGCCACACCGGCATCGGGCAATGGCGTTTTTTTGTCGTCTCCCTGCGGCGGATGCAATACCCGTCCGCGGCTTTCGCGCTAACATTATTTAACTGATTTTTCTCTCCTTGTGAACATATATTGCACGCTTGCGTGCTAATTTTGTCGCCCGAAGGAGTCAAGGCGCGCCCCTCGTCCGTCTTCCGCACCCGTGGCCCGACAGCGGGTGGGACAGGGGATGCGCCATCGCTCCAAATCTTCAATAGACCGTGGGCGGCGACCCGACAAGCTGCTGCCCACCTTTTTATTCATCAATCACACATATGCACTCTCCGGTTCCAAATCCCGGGGAAAACCGAAAAAACAAACAAAAACATGGAAAATGTAATCCAATCAAGATTTATCGAGAGAGAAGAGAACCTCGAAACCGCTAACCAAACTGACGAAACCGAAAATCTGCGGCGGGCACGGCGGGCCGTGGAGCACCACTTCTGCCTGCTCATGAGCCGTTCGCCGGCCGACGGACTGCACTGGAAAAGCACCGCGAGCGATCTCATCGAAGTGACCCACATGGTGTGGGAGGCCCGTTTCATGCTCGACGAGCAGGCCCGGCCGCTCACGTTCAAGTATATGGTGAGGCGCATCTTCGCCATCCTCCACGTGCCCGAACCGGGCAATCCCTACGTGGTGATGAACAACATCAAGCACCGCAAGAATGCCCTCGGGCTGCCCATCACCGTGCGCATGCAGCTGCTCGTCACCCGTCAGGGGCGTGTCAACCCCTTCGAGCCTTTCGTGGACTGACGGCGCGACAGACTGCCGGCTGCTCCCGGTCGGGCGCGGGGAGGCACGGCGGTTGTCCGCTATTTTCGCCATCGATTTGCATTTCGCCGATTTTTGATGTATCTTTGCATTGGCAAGGGAAGCACGCGTGTGCTTCCCTTTTTTGATGCAAAAATCCGAACCGGCCCCCACGACCCCCCCATCCCCCCAAAGGGGGGCTTTGCAACCCTGCGAAAAGGCCCGAATGGCGTTGTGAAAGAGCCTCTTTTGCTTTGTCATTCGGGCTTTTCTGCATGGCCGGTCGGGCCAAATAAGAATTTTGACGGGGCGGATAAGGCGAATAAGACGGATAAAAGGAGCGAAGTGAATAGGTGTAATAAAATGCCGTGTAAGGTTTTTTCGAAATCAGAATGAGTTTCTGACTATATTCATTCCCGCAGCATTCGCATCATTCGGCTCATTCGCCGTTGACATTTCTTGTCGGCGAATTAAACGGATTAAACGAATTATTTCCCGCAGCATTCGCATCATTCGGCTCATTCGCCGTTGAGATTTTGTGTCGGCGAATGGTGCGAATTAAGCGAATTTTCCGTATTCCGCGCCCCTTTTTTCGCAGGAATGCAAAGCCCCCTTTAGGGGGTTGGGGGTCTCTTAGCCTTCTTTTTTTCTTAATCAAATTTGCTCATGCTAAAAAAAAAACGTATTTTTGTCGCTGATTATGAGAATATCACATTATTATATAGTTGCGTTTGTGGCAGTATGCTGCGTGATGCTGTGCTCGTCGTGCTTCAAGGAAGAGGCACCCAATGCCGAGTGCGACATTGAGGCCGCCTATCTCCACACGCCCCATGCCGAGGAACTGTTTTTCAACAGCAGCGACACGCTCGTCAACGTGCCCTACACCGACAGCACCATCATCTTCAACGTGCGCCGCACGGCCAGTCTGACCGCCCTCGCCCCGCTCTTCCGCCTCACCCCCGGAGCCACCGTGGTGCCGGCATCGGGCAGCACGCACGACTTTTCCGCCGGGCGCGTGACCTACACCGTGACCTCGGAAGACGGACAGTGGACGCGCCGCTACGAGGTGGGGTTCAATCCCGTGACGGTGACGGTGAAAGACACGCTGCACTACGACTTCGAGCATTTCGCCCTCGAAGGGCGCACCGGGAAATACTATGTGTGGACGCATGTGGCCGACGACGGCACGCAGCAGCCCCTCTGGGCCACGGGCAATCCGGGCTTTGCCATCAGCATGGGTTCGGCGCAGCCGGAAGACTATCCCACCGTGCCCCTCCGGGAGGGCTACGACGGGGCGGCCGTGAAGCTCACCACCCGCGACACGGGGCCTTTCGGGCAGCTGGTGAACAAGCGGTTGGCAGCCGGCAACCTCTTCATCGGCACTTTCGATGTGGCCGCGGCACTCACCAACACCCTTCGCGCCACGCGCTTCGGACTGCCTTTCGGCAAGCGTCCCACCAAGTTTTCGGGCTATTATAAGTACAGTCCCGGCGAGAAATTCCAAGACAAAAACGGCAATGCCGTGGATGGCCGCACCGACCGCGCGGCCGTCTATGCCGTGCTCTACCGCAACCACGATGAGGCCGGCAACCCCGTGACGCTCTACGGCGACGACGTGCGCACCTCGCCGCTCATCGTGGCCTTGGCCGACGTGGCCTCCGTGCCTGCCACCGGCGAGTGGACGGCCTTTGAGGCGGCGTTCGACTATCGGGCCGACATCGACGCCGACCTGCTCGCCCGGCAGGGCTACAGTCTGGCCATCGTCTTCTCCTCAAGCGCCGACGGCGACAAGTTTGAGGGGGCCGTCGGCAGCACACTCATGGTGGACAAAGTAAAAATCATCTGCACCGAAGAACAATGAAAATCAAATATCTGCTCCCCGCACTCCTCCTCGCGCTCCCCGTCTCTGTGACCCGGGCGCAAGGCCTGAAGATGCTCGACGACCTCTCATACTATCTCCGCATGGACTACTCGCTCGGGGGCACGGCTCCCGTGGGCCTGCCTGCCACCATACGCCGGCTCGACAGCTACTCGCTGCGCCCCAATTTCAGCATCGGCATCGAGGCCCAGAAGCCGCTCGACGACCGCTGGGGCATCCGCACGGGACTGCACTTCGGCAACAAGGGCATGAAGACAGACGCACAGGTGAAGAACTACCACATGCAGATAGTCCACGGCGGGGAAACCCTCGAAGGGCAGTTCACGGGCAATGTGGTGACACGCGTGAGCCAATGGGGACTCACCGTGCCCGTGCAGGTCGTCTGTCGGGTGGTCAATGATGTAGACCTCCGCTTCGGGCCCTACGCCACCTATGTCTATTCCCGCCGTTTCAGCGGAGAGGCCTATGCCGGCTATCTGCGCGTGGGCAACCCCACCGGGCCGCGTGTGGAACTGGGCCGCGGGGCCGACGAGCGCGGATCTTACGACTTCTCCACCGACCTGCGCCGCCTGCAATGGGGGCTCGACCTCGGGGCCGACTGGCGATGGAGCGGCCGCTGGGCCGTGGGGGCCGACGTGAGCTGGGGGCTTAGCAGCGTGTTCCACAGCGACTTCAAGACCATCGAGCAGCGTCTTTACTCCATCTTCGGCACCGTGGGTGTTGTCTATCACCTCAAGTGACGGGTGCCGATACCGATTGCAGCAGCATCATTTCAGACATATAAAACGCTAAAAAGGAAAACGATATGAAGAAAATCTTGACATTTATGTGGTTGGCTGCCACCGCCCTGCAAGGCATGGCTGCCGACTATACCGACCGGTTGACCGTCGATGTCAACGGCAATGTGGCCGAACAGCAGGCCACCATCTCTGTAGACCAAACCGCCAACGGCGACTACACGCTCACGCTGAAAAACTTCAAGCTCGTGCTGGGCGGAGAGGCCATGCCTGTGGGGAACATTGCGCTCACGGGCGTGAAGGGCACCACGAATGGTACTGTAACCACGCTGCGCACCTCGCAGACCATCAAGATCACTGCCGGTGATGAGAGTGGTGTCAACGATTGGATAGGACCAAACCTCGGCCCCGTGCCCGTAAACATGGTGGCCGAACTGCGTGCCCCCAAGGCCTATGCCGTGATCGACATTGACATGCAGGCTACGCTCGGCCAGACCATCCGCGTGGTGTTCGGCAATGGCGGCTACCATATCGAGAATGGAGGCTTCGAGGACTTCCATACTGCTACCATCACTGATGGTTCCGGCGAGAATACGGCTAAGAGCGACGAGCCCAACCACTGGCATTCGTTTATGAGCACATCGGGCGATCCTTCATTGCGGTGGCTTGCGGGGTACAATCCTCACACATTCATCAGCGATGTGGTGCGCCCCGGTTCCACGGGCAAGCACAGTGTGAAAATCACTTCCACGAAGATATTCATATTCGTGGCCAACGGCACCATTACCACCGGCCGGCTCAATACCGGCTCCATGACTGCTTCCAACAAGGCCAACCACTCGTGGCTCGACCTCAGTTCGACCGATAAAGATGCTCATGGCGACCCGTTCTACTTGGTGTTGAATGGCCGTCCCGACAGTCTCACGGTGTGGGTGAAGTTCAAGCAGGGCACGCCCCAACCCAAAGCTCCCTACGCCACGGTCAATGCCGTGCTCACCGACGGCACGCGCTATCAAGACCCCGAAGACAAGGCCTACACCAACATCGTGGCCAAAGCCACTGACAACAAGATTGCTTCCAAGGACTTCGCATGGCAGCGTCTCTCCATTCCGTTCGACTACGACACCTACGCAGCCAACGGCGTGGAACCCAAGGCCTTGCTCATCACAATCTCTACCAATGCGCAGGCAGGGGCAGGGAGCATCGACGAACTCTACGTGGACGACATCGCTTTGGTCTACAACGCCCGTCTCTCGGCACTCAGCGTGAAGGGCACTCCCGTAGCCGGATTCGATCCCGCTACGCTCACCTACAACCTCACCGCCGACGGCCCGCTCTCCGCTACCGATATCGTGGCTAAGGCCGATGGGCGCGGAGCCACAGTAGACACGCAGGTAGAGCCCGTGGAGGGTGGGGTGAAGGCCCTCGTGACCGTCACTTCCAACGACCTGCTCACCGCCACCCGCTACACCCTCAACATCACCGGGGCCACCACCGGCATCAACACCGCCACGACCACCGGCAATCAGTCTTCTTCGGCAGTCGAGTTCTACAACTTGCAGGGACAGCGCGTAAGCTCCATGCAACCCGGCCGTGTCTACATCCGCAAGTCCGGAGGCAAGAGCGTGAAAGTGGTGAAGTAGATCTATTTAGGAGTTAAAGGGAGATTTATTTAGGAGTTAAGGGAGTTAAGGAGAAGTTCCCTTGAGCGATAGCGAAAAAAAGGGAGTTAAGACAACAGTCTTACTCTTATATTTTCCACGACACAGGCAATAAGGCCATTGTCTTAACTCCCTTTAACTCCTTAACTCCCTTAACTCCTAAATAAATCTCCTAAAATAAATCTCCTAAATAAAATAATAACCAACCAATCCAAAACTATGTTTGAGAATCAACCTAAAGGACTCTACGCGTTGGCACTGGCCAACACCGGCGAGCGTTTCGGCTACTACACCATGATAGCCGTGTTCGCCCTTTTCCTCCGTGCCAATTTCGGTCTTGATGCCGGATGGGCCGGCGAGATTTACAGTGACTTCCTCATGCTCGTCTACTTCCTTCCGCTTGTAGGCGGTCTGCTGGCCGACCGGTTCGGCTTCGGCAAGATGGTCACCATCGGCATCGTCGTCATGTTTTTCGGCTATCTGCTGCTTTCCATTCCCTTGGGCGGCAACACGTTTGCCCTCATCGTGATGCTCGGCGCCCTGTTGCTCATCGGTTTGGGCACGGGCCTGTTCAAGGGCAACCTGCAAGTGATGGTGGGCAATCTCTACGACGACCCGCAGTATGCCGGCCAGCGCGATTCCGGATTCTCCATCTTCTATATGGCCATCAACATCGGGGCCCTCTTCGCGCCTACGGCTGCCGTGGAAATCATGCGGTGGGCACAGACCATCGGCTACTCCGAAAACGACTCCTACCACTTCTCTTTTGCCGTGGCTTGCGCGTCGCTCATCCTTTCGATAGCCATCTATTACGCTTTCCGCAGCACATTCAAGCACACCGAGGGTGCGTCCAAGAAGGCCGGCGACCAGAAGGCCGAAGTGGAGCAGCTCAGTCCGGCTGAGACCCGCGAGCGCATCGTGGCCCTCTGTCTGGTGTTTGCCGTAGTCATCTTCTTCTGGATGGCCTTCCACCAGAACGGTCTTTCGCTGACCTATTTCGCCAACGAGTTTGTCAACAGGTCGTCGTCCGGCATTGAGAGCATGGAGTTCGGCGTGTTCAATCTCGTGGCCATCATCTTCATCGTCTACGCCCTGTTTGCCCTTTTCCAAGGCAAGACCACCAAGACCAAGAGCATTGCCGGCCTTGTGATAGTGGCCTCGCTGGGCTACCTCTACTACCGCTACACGCAGTTGGAGGGCTCCATCGCCGTGAGCGCACCTATCTTCCAGCAGTTCAACCCCTTCTATGTGGTGGCCCTCACTCCCGTGAGCATCGCCATTTTCAGCAAGTTGGCCGCCAAGGGCAAGGAACCTTCGCCCCCCCGCAAGATAGCCTACGGCATGTTGGTGGCCGGTGTAGCCTTCGTGGTGATGATGTTCGCCTCGTGGAATCTGCTCACCCCCGATGCCCAAAAGGCAGCAGGTGATGCCGGTACGTTTGTTTCGCCCAACTGGCTGGTGGGCACCTATCTCATCCTCACGTTCGGCGAACTGCTGCTCAGTCCGATGGGCATCTCGTTTGTGTCCAAGGTGGCCCCTCCCAAGTATAAGGGTCTGATGATGGGCGGCTGGTTTGTGGCCACCGCCATCGGCAACAAACTCGTGGGCGTGGGCGGCTATCTCTGGGGCCCGTTGCCATTGTGGATGGTGTGGGGCGTGTTCATCGTGCTCTGCCTGCTCTCGGCCGTCTTCATGTTTGCCATCATGAAGAAGCTCGAAAAAGTATGCTAATTTAAAGGTAGAAAAAGGAAAAAGGTAAAAAGAAGACCGGAGAGGATATTCGGGGGAAATTTTCCCTGCATTATGCTTTTCGGTCTTCTTTTTACCTTTTTCCTTTTTCTACCCTTTTACCTTTAAAATACGCCCTTCGGGCGTGCGGGCAGGCATAAAGCACTGCCCCTACTGTCCCCCCGATGCGTTTTTTACTTTTTCTTTTTTTCCTTTTTTACCTTTTCTCTCGGGGGATTTTCCTTTTCATGCGTATTATATATATAAAAAGGTAATAAAACAATAACAACAAATATGGCAAGAAGATATTTATTGGGCTTCGATGTAGGCTCCAGCAGCGTGAAGGCATCGCTCACCGATGTCGACAGTGGTGCGATAGCCGCCTCGGCGTTCTATCCCGAGCACGAAGCCCCGATCATGGCCGTCAAGGCCGGCTGGGCAGAGCAAGACCCGCAGATGTGGTGGGACAACGCCAAGCTCTCGCTCCGCAAAATCATGAACGAGACAGGTGCGCGCGGCGAAGATATCCTCGCTGTGGGCATCTCCTACCAGATGCACGGGTTGGTGTGTGTGGACAAGGATCAGCAGGTGCTCCGTCCATCCATCATCTGGTGCGACTCGCGGGCCGTGCCCTACGGCGAACGCGCGTTCAGGGAATTGGGCGAGGACCTCTGCCTGCGCAATCTGCTCAACTCGCCCGGCAACTTCACTGCCGCCAAACTGGCGTGGGTGAAGGAAAACGAACCCGCGCTGTTCGACCGCATCGACAAGATCATGCTCCCCGGCGACTATATCGCCATGAAGCTGAGCGGCGAGGTGAAGACCACCATCAGCGGACTGTCGGAAGGCATGATGTGGGACTTCACCGCGAAGAAGCCCGCCAAGTTTCTGCTCGACTACTTCGGCTTCTCCGAGAGCATATTGCCCGAGGTGGTGCCCACATTCTCCGTGCAGAGCGTGGTGGGCAAAGCCGCAGCCGACGAACTGGGCCTCAAGGAGGGCACGCCCGTCAGCTATCGCGCCGGCGACCAGCCCAACAATGCCGTGAGCCTCAATGTGTTCAACCCCGGCGAGATAGCCTCCACGGCCGGCACTTCGGGTGTGGTGTATGGCGTGTTGGGCGATGTCAACTACGACCCCAAGAGCCGTGTCAACACCTTTGCCCATGCCAACTACACCACCTCGCTCGACCGCCTCGGAGTGTTGCTCTGCATCAACGGCACGGGCATCCTCAACGCATGGGTGCATCGCAATGTGGCCCCCGAGATGGGCTATGCCGAGATGAACGAACTGGCCGCCACCGTGCCCATCGGTGCGGAGGGGGTGACCGTCATCCCCTTCGGCAACGGGGCCGAGCGCGTGCTCGAGAACAAGGAAATCGGTTGCTCCGTCAACGGGCTCAACTTCAACAAGCACCACCGCGCCCACCTCGTGCGCGCCGCCCAAGAGGGCATCGTGTTCAGCTTCTGCTACGGCATGGAGGTGATGAAGAAGATGGGCATGGACATCAAGAAGATACACGCCGGCAAGGCCAACATGTTCCTCAGTCCGCTCTTCCGCGACACGCTGGCCGGGGTGAGCGGAGCCACCATCGAACTCTACGAGACCGACGGCAGTGCCGGGGCGGCCAAGGGAGCGGGCATCGGTGCAGGCATCTACAAAGACCACAACGAGGCCTTCGCCACGCTCAAGAGGCTCGATGTCATTGAGCCCGACGAAGCCAACCGCGCCGCCTATCTCGCCGCCTACGCCAACTGGAAGCGGGAACTGGCCGTCCATCTCGGGGAATAGACCGGGGGAGGGAGCACCAAGACGCTTCTGCACTCCATACCCTTCCTACCGCCCCCTGACTCCCGGCTCGCGAAAGGCGTGCCGGCTGCTCACCCCTCACTTATGACTTTAAAAATCTTTCACAAACTAATAATTACAAAACTATGGCAAAAGAGTATTTTCCACAAATCGGCAAGATTCCTTTCGAAGGAACAGCAAGTAAAAATCCAATGGCTTTCCACTACTATGACCCCGAGAAAGAGGTCTGCGGAAAGAAGATGAAAGACTGGTTGAAGTTCGCCATGGCCTGGTGGCACACACTGGGCGATGCCTCCGGCGACCAGTTTGGCGGCCCCACCCGCAGCTACGAGTGGGACAAGGCAGAAGATGCCGTGCAGCGCGCCAAAGACAAGATGGATGCAGGCTTTGAAATCATGAACAAGCTCGGCATCGAATATTTCTGCTTCCACGACATCGACCTCGTGGCCGAGGGCGACACCATCGCAGAATATGAGGCCCGCATGAAGGCCATCACCGACTATGCCGAGGTGAAGATGAAGGAAGCCGGCGTGAAGCTGCTTTGGGGCACGGCCAACGTGTTCAGCCACAAGCGTTACATGAACGGTGCTGCCACCAATCCCGACTTCGACGTGGTGGCCCGCGCTGCCGTGCAAATCAAAAACGCTATCGACGCCACCATCAAGCTCGGCGGCACCAACTACGTGTTCTGGGGCGGCCGCGAAGGCTACATGAGCCTGCTCAACACCGACCAGAAGCGCGAAAAGGAGCACTTGGCACAGATGCTGAAGGCTGCCCGCGACTATGCCCGCAGCAAGGGATTCACCGGCACGTTCCTCATCGAACCGAAACCGATGGAGCCCACCAAGCATCAGTATGACGTGGACACGGAGACGGTGATCGGATTCCTCAAGGCCCACGGACTGGACAAGGACTTCAAGGTGAACATCGAGGTGAACCACGCCACGCTGGCCGGCCACACCTTCGAGCACGAACTGGCCGTGGCCGTTGACAACGGTATGCTCGGATCGATCGATGCCAACCGCGGCGATGCCCAGAACGGTTGGGACACCGACCAGTTCCCCATCGACAACTACGAGCTCACACAGGCCATGATGCAGGTCATCCGCAACGGCGGACTGGGCAACGGCGGCTCCAACTTCGATGCCAAGCTGCGTCGCAACTCCACCGATCCCGAGGACATCTTCATCGCCCACATCAGCGGTATGGACGCCATGGCCCGCGCACTCGAAAATGCTGCCGCCATCCTCACCGAGAGCGAACTGCCCAAGATGGCCAAAGAACGCTATGCCAGCTTCGATGCCGGCAAGGGCAAGGAGTTTGAAGAGGGCAAGCTCGGCCTCGAACAGCTCGTGGCCTACGCCAAGGAGAATGGCGAACCCAAGCAGACCTCCGGCAAGCAGGAGCTCTACGAGACCATCGTAGCCCTTTACGCAAAGTAAATCGGGAAGACTTTCCCCGACCCTGAAGGAGTCCCATCCATGCCCTGTTTTGGGGGAAGGATGGGGCTTTTCTTAATTTATGTTTTTAAACATGAAAAAGAATTTGCACATATTTTCAAAATGTTTTATCTTTGCATCTGTTATCCTGAATACAATCTTTTTACCTTAAAAAGACTAATACCTATTGAGATGAACGCCCTCCTTTGCGAAAAGGGGGGCGTTTCGCGTTTCCCCCATCCCCCCCCGTTTGCTCCTTCGTTAATGCCTGCCGCTCTCTGCCACCTCCGCAAGATGCCGGACGGTGGCGAATAATTCCGACAAAAACACCTCCGCAAAAATACTCCAACCAGAACGGAAAGTAGCCCTTGAATCCCGGACGAAGCCTCCCGTTTCTCCCGTTCAGGCTCTCCGCGCTTGCGAAAGAGCCACAGTTGGCGGCTGAAAGGGCCCCCGTTGCGATGTCCCCGCAGCTCTTTTGCAAGCCCGTTTGGGCTCTTTCAGGCCCGTTTTCGGCCTCCAAGATGTGTCAACTAAATTCAAACGGCTGATAGTCAGTATTTTGTAAACGCCGCCAAAATCGCGCGTTTACCCCGGGCGGGCCGCCCCCGTTGCAAATATCGCAAGCAGAGAGGCCGAAAACGAATAAATAGTTTGACAATTTACAGACCCGCCCCGGCAATAAAAAACTCGAGAATTGCTCGCAATTCTCGGGTAGTGGTGTAAGCCTGTTTGTTGTGACTTCGCTGGGATTCAAACCCGGAACCTTCTGATCCGTAGTCAGATGCTCTATTCAGTTGAGCTACGAAGCCATGGGCACGAGGCCTTGCAAGAACGAGTTGTGACTCCGATAGGATTCAAACCTATAACCTTCTGATCCGTAGTCAGATGCTCTATTCAGTTGAGCTACGGAGCCTCAAGTCTCATTTGCGAGTGCAAAGGTAATGCTTTTTTCCAAAACAGCCAAATATATTCGCTGTTTTTTCAGAAAAAAGTGGGAAGCACTGTTGCTGTTGGGAGAGGAGGGAAGGGGGCGGAGGGGAGGGCAGACACGGTGTTTCGGTTTGCCGGGTGGCAGCCGGACCGAGGGCTGCCGGGTGGCTGACTTGCGCTATTTTTTAGGCGTAATAGCCGGTTTGTGCTTTTTTTTTGTTAACTTTGCCCCAAAATAGTTTAAGGTAATATGGGATTATTCGGATTATTCAATAAGAACAAGAAGGAGACGCTCGACAAAGGACTCGAAAAGACGAAGGAGAGTGTATTCGGGAAATTGGCGCGTGCGGTGGCCGGAAAATCAAAGGTAGACGATGATGTGCTCGACGACTTGGAGGAGGTGCTCGTCACGTCGGATGTGGGCGTAGACACCACGCTGAAAGTCATCAGCCGCATCGAGGAGCGCGTGGCACGCGACAAATACGTGTCGACGGGCGAACTCAACGGCATCCTGCGCGACGAAATCGCCGCCCTCTTGTCTGAAAACAATTCCGATGACAATGGCAACTGGGATTTGCCCGCCGACCACCGCCCCTACGTGATACTCGTGGTGGGCGTGAACGGGGTGGGCAAGACCACCACCATAGGCAAGTTGGCCTACCAGTTTAAGAAAGCCGGAAAGAAGGTGTTTCTCGGTGCGGCCGACACTTTCCGCGCCGCCGCAGTGGAGCAAATCAGCATCTGGGGCGAGCGCGTGGGCGTGACGGTGGTGAAACAGCAGATGGGGGCCGACCCGGCTTCGGTGGCTTTCGACACGTTGCAGAGTGCCAAGGCCAACGGGGCCGACGTGGTGCTCATCGACACCGCCGGCCGGTTGCACAACAAGGTGGGGCTGATGAACGAGCTCAAGAAAATAAAAGAGGTGATGAAGAAAGTGCTCCCCGAGGCTCCCGACGAGGTGATGCTCGTGCTCGACGGCAGCACGGGGCAGAATGCCTTTGAGCAGGCCAAGCAGTTCTCGGCCGTGACCAACATCACTTCGCTGGCCATCACCAAACTCGACGGCACGGCCAAGGGCGGGGTGGTGATAGGCATCAGCGACCAGCTCAAGGTGCCCGTGAAGTATATAGGACTGGGAGAAGGGATGGAAGACTTGCAGCTCTTCGACAAACGGGAGTTTGTGGACTCGCTGTTTAAGGAAGATTAGGTGGTAGGTGTCAGATGACTAGGTGATAAGTGATGAAGAAAAACCAGATAGATATTATCACGATGGGCTGCTCGAAAAACCTTGTGGACAGCGAGGTGCTCATGAAGCAGTTTGAGGCCAACGGCTACCGCTGTGTACACGATGCCGCCCATCCCCAAGGAGAGATAGCGGTGATCAACACCTGCGGCTTCATCGAGACGGCCAAGCAGGAGAGCATCAACACCATACTGGAGTTTGTGCAGGCCAAGACCGAAGGGCGGCTCAACAAACTCTACGTGATGGGCTGCCTCTCGCAACGCTACAAGGACGAACTGGAGGCGGAGATTCCCGAGGTGGACAAGTTTTACGGCAAGTTCAACTACAAGCAGTTGCTCGCCGACCTCGGCAAGGCCGATCTCCCGTCTTGCAACGGCCGCCGGCATCTCACCACGCCGCGCCACTACGCCTATCTCAAGATAGCCGAGGGGTGCGACCGCCACTGCGCCTATTGTGCCATACCGCTCATGACAGGCCGCCACGTGAGCCGTCCGATGGATGAGATTCTCGACGAGGTGCGCGAACTTGTGGCCGGTGGCGTGAAGGAGTTTCAAGTCATCGCGCAGGAACTCACCTACTACGGCATCGACCTCGACGGCCATCATCACATCGCCGAACTCATCAGCCGCATGGCCGACATCCCCGGCGTGAAGTGGATTCGCCTGCACTATGCCTATCCCAACCAGTTTCCCATGGATTTGCTCGACGTGATGCGCGAGCGGCCCAACGTGTGCCGCTATCTCGACATCGCCCTCCAGCACATCAGCGACCATATACTGAGCCGCATGCACCGCCACGTGACCAAGCAGGAGACCGTGGAGCTGATCAGGAAGATGCGCGAGGCTGTGCCCGGCATACACATCCGCACCACGCTGCTGGTGGGTTTCCCCGGCGAGACGGAAGACGACTTCCGCCAGCTGGTCGACTTCGTGCGGGAGGCGCGGTTCGAGCGCATGGGGGCTTTCGCCTATTCGGAGGAGGAAGGCACCTACAGCGCCGAGCACTATGAAGACGATGTGCCGGCCGACGTGAAGCAACGGCGGCTCGACGAACTCATGGCCGTGCAGCAGGAGATCAGCGCAGAGATAGAGGCCGGGAAGGTGGGACAGGTGATGCCCGTCATCATCGACCGCAAGGAGGGCAACTACTATGTGGGGCGCACAGAGTTCTGTTCGCCGGAGGTAGACCCCGAGGTGCTCATCCCGGCCGGTCGGAAACGCTTGCGCACGGGATGTTTCTATAACGTGAAAATCGTCGACTCGGAAGAGTTCGACCTTTATGGAGAGTTGGCCGATGAATAACAAGGAATATATCAACGAACTGGCCCGCCGCAGCGGTTACACTCAAGAGGTGACCCGCAAGCTGGTGCATGATGTGGTGGCCGAAATGACCGACCGCCTCGGCGAGTCGGAAACGGTGTCGATCGCCGGCTTCGGGTCTTTCGAAGTGAAGAAGAGGCTGGAGCGCATCCTCGTCAATCCATCCACCAAGCAGCGTATGCTCGTCCCCCCGAAACTGGTGTTGAGCTTCCGTCCGGTGGCCTCGGTGAAGGAAAAACTGAAGAATGGAGGGGAAGAAGATGAATAGGATAGGGATTACGGAACTGGCGCGGATGCTTTCGTCGAAGCACAACATGTCGCAGGCCGATGCCGAAAACTTTGTGCGGCTCATGTTTGCCGTGGTGGGCGATGGTCTCGAACAGGAGAAACTGGTCAAGATCAAGAGCTTCGGCACATTCAAGATGGGCAGTGTGAAAGACCGTGAGAGTGTGGATGTGAACACCGGCGAGCGCATTGTCATCGAGGGACGCAACAAAATCAACTTCACGCCCGACAACGCTCTGCGCGATTTTGTCAACCGTCCGTTTGCCCAGTTTGAAACGGTGATGATCAACGACGGTGTCGATTTCGAGGCCGTCGACAGGAAATATGAGAGCATCGGAGACGACGCTCCCCCTTCTTCCGATACTCCCGAGCAGGCCGGCCCGATGGAAGACCAAGCGCAAAAGGCAGAGGAGCCCACGAAGGCCGGTGTAGAAGAAGCCCCGATTCAGGTCGTGGAAGAAGCTCCGGCCCCGATAGTAGAGGAGGCTCTTTCCCCGGTTACGGAAGAAGAGCCGGCTCCGATTGTTGAAGAAGGGCCTGCCCCGATTGTTAAAGCACAGCCGGCTGTGACGGCAGAGCCCCCCGTGGAGCAAGAGCCCCGGCCCTTATCCTCCGCTTCTGCTCCTGTTTCTTCCGTTTCCCCTTCTGCCCCTTCCGCTCCTTCGGTGTCCTCGGCAGCTGCCGGCTTCTCCGACAGTCGGGTAAGCCGAAACGCTGTTTCGGCCCCTCCACCTCCCTCCTCCGAGCCCCCGTCTCGCCCAACTCCGGCTGCCCCTGCGCCCGACAGCCGCCGCATCAGCGTGTCGCGCCCCGTGGTCTATCTGTTCAGCCTGCTGCTGTTTGCCCTCGTGGGCGGAGCCTGCTGGCTGGCCTACTCCTACGGCAAGCTCGCCGCCGAGCGCGACCATCTGCACCAGCGGCTCTCCGAGCTTTCTCATCCGCAGGCTTCCTCTGCCCGGCGGCAGTCTCCTGCGGCCCCAGCCTCTGCGGCTTCTCCATCCGCCGCCCCCGTCGATTCCGCCGCCGCCATGAAGGCGAAAGCCGACAGTGCGCGGCTGGCCCGGCAGGCGGCCATTGTTGCAGCCACGGCCACGGCCGGCGAGGAAACCCGCCGCCACACCCGGGAAGCCAACCGGCAGCAAGCGGCCCCGGCCCCGAAGGCTAAAGCGCAGCAGCCCGCCCCCCGTCCACAATCAGCTTCCGGCCGCTATGATGCCGACCCGAGAGTGCGCACGGGCGCCTATCGCATTGTGGGTACGGCACAGACCGTGACCGCCAAGCGCGGCCAGACGATGGCCAAGATAAGCCGCGCCTATCTCGGACCGGGCATGGAATGCTATGTGGAGGCACTCAACGGCACCTCGGAAGTGAAAGAAGGGCAGCGGGTGAAGATACCCAAGCTCGAGTTGAAACGAAAATGAAAGGCCCATGACGAAGACCCTGTTGGCCGCATTGTTGGCCTTATCCGTACTCTTGCCCTGCATGGTTCGGGCGCAACAACAAGAACGCTCGTTCCCCACGGTGCCGCACAACGGCTACGAAGCCTTGTTGGCGAGCCGCAAAGCCTTTGAGAACAGGCAGTACAATTTGGCCAACTTTTACGCCGACAAGGCCCTTCACGACACGCTCACAGCCCGGCAGGCAGCCGAAATCAAAATCAGTTGCATGAAAGAACTGATGAAGAGCAAGGCCGATTCGGCCCAATACCTCGTCGCCCTGCTCCAACTCCACGACATGGCACCGCGCAACAAGCTCTTCCTCAAGCAGCTCATAGAGTTTTTCACCCTCCCGGGACACGAGCAGGAGATGCGCCAGTTTGCCACCGACGAGATACGCAAAGACTCCACCAACCGCCTCGGATGGGTGCTCAAGGGCGAAACCTTCATGCGCAGCGGCAAGTGGGATGAGGCCATCGGCCATTTCCGTCAGGCCGTGGCCATCGACTCCTCTTTCGTCGAAGCCATCTATAACATCGGCATCTGCCACTGTTCGAAGGGCGTGGAACTGAAAGACAGCTTCCTCACCGGCAAGAAACGGCTGTCTGGCCAAGAGAAGAAACTCGTCTCCGAGGAGTTCATGCAGGCCAAAAAAGCACTCGAACGGGTGAGGAGTCTGGATCCCCGGTGGGCCGTGGTCGACTGGCGCAAAGCCCTCTACCAGATTTACTACGTGCTGAGAGAGAACGACAAAGCCCGCGAGGTGAAAGCCCTGCTCGAACAGCGGTAGGCCGCAGACGGGCTTCCACCTTTTCCGCGAGTGCGCCCAATCCTCCTTCCGATAACTCCTTTAACGCTTATATATATAATAAGGTGAAACAATTCCGACTGATCATATCCCTGTTGCTGGCGTGGACATTCATGGCAGCGCAGGCCCAGAAGAGAGAGATTTATGCTGCCCAAGACCAGATCAAGGCCGGCAAGAATCTCGACAAGGCCCGGCAGAGCATGGCCAACCTGCTCAAAGACCCGGCCAACCGAACCAACGAGAAGATTTGGCTCACACTCTACGATGCCCTCACGGGACTCTACGAGCAGGGCAACGAAAAGCTCTATCTCAAGCAGCCCTACGACACGGCCGCCCTCTTCAACATCACCAAGGCGATGTTTGAAACGGCTGAAAGCCTCGACTCCGTGGAAGCGGCGCCCGACCGGCGGGGGCGCGTGCGGACGAAATACCGCAGGAAACACGCCGACTACCTCAACCGGATACGCCCCAACCTCTACAACGGCGGCACCTATTTCATCCACCGCCGGCGTTTTGCCGATGCCTACGCGTTCTTCAATGCCTACATCGGCTGCGCCAAGCAGCCGCTCTTCCGCGAATACAATTACTCCGAGACCGACTCGGCGCTGCCCCAAGCCGCCTATTATGCCGCCTACTGCGGCTACATGAACGGCGACCCGAAGGCCACCCTCCATCACACCTACTGGGCTTTGAAAGACACGGCCCACAACCGCTTCATGCTCCAGTATCTGGCCGACACCTATCGGCAGGAGGGCGACACGGCCCGTTATGTCAGCACGTTGCGCGAGGGCTTCGGCAAATATGCCACCTTCCCGTTTTTCTTCTCCCGCCTCATTGACTACTACTTGAAGGTCAACCGCCCCGACTCGGCCATGCGTGTGACCGACCGCGCGCTGCAGGCCGACTCGCTCAACCCGACCTTCCGTTATGCCAAGAGCACCCTGCTGCTCAATGCCGGCCACTATGACGAGTGCATCGCCATCTGCGATGCCCTGTTGGCGAAAGACAGTCTGATGGCCGATGCCTGGCTCAATGCCGGACTGGCCTACTTCAACCGGGCCGTGGAGCTGGACAAGAACGTGCAGCGCCACCGCAAATACCGCAGCCGCATCATGGCCGACTATAAGGCCGCGCTGCCCTATCTGAGGCGTTTCCGCGAGCTGGCCCCCAACGAGCGCGAGAAGTGGGCGCTGCCCCTCTACACCATCTATCTGAACCTGAACATGGGGGAGGAGTTTGACGAGATAGACAAGTTGCTGCGCAACAAGAAATAAGATAACCGAAAACAACAACCGATATGACAGGCAAGATAATAGACAAACTGGGCATCACGCTCAACGACATGCAGAACGACACGGCCCATGCCATCCTCCACTCGAACAAAGATGTGGTGGTGCTTTCGCCCACCGGCTCGGGCAAGACGCTGGCCTACCTCCTGCCGGTGGTGGAACTGCTCGACGCCACGCTCGATGCCGTGCAGGCCGTGGTGGTGCTGCCGGGCCGCGAACTGGCTTTGCAGAGTGCCACGGTGCTCGCCGGCATGGGCAGCGGACTGCGTGCCATGGCCTGCTATGGCGGCCGTCCGGCGATGGACGAGCACCGCACGATGCGGCAGGTGCGCCCGCAGGTGGTCTTCGGGACCCCCGGCCGGCTCAACGACCATCTCGACAAAGGCAACATCGAGGCCTCGCAGGTGCGGTTTGTCGTGATCGACGAGTTCGACAAGTGCCTCGAAATGGGCTTCCACGACGAGATGGCGGCCCTCATGGGCAAGTTGCCCGCTGACGCCCGGCGCGTGCTGCTCTCGGCCACCGATGCCGACAGCATTCCCCACTTCGTGAATCTTGGCCGCTCCACGCGCGTCGACTATCTGTCCGACGACGAGCAGATACCCGACCGCATCTCCATCTTCAGCGTACACAGTCCCGAGAAAGACAAGCTCGCCACCCTCTCTTCGCTGCTCCTCGAACAGGGCGACCACAGCAGCATCGTGTTTCTCAACCACCGCGATGCCGTGGAGCGCACCGGCGACTATCTGCGCCGCCTGGGATTTGCCACGAGCATCTTCCACGGCGGGCTCGACCAGAAGATGCGCGAGCACGCCCTCTACAAGTTCTCCAACGGGTCGGCCAACATCCTTGTGAGCACCGACCTCGCCTCCCGCGGCCTCGACATTCCCGATGTGGACAACATCATCCACTACCATCTGCCCGAGACTGAGGAAGCCTATATCCACCGCGTGGGCCGCACGGCCCGCTGGCAGGCCGAGGGCCGCTCCTTCTTTGTGCTGGGGCCGGAAGAGCACCTGCCCGACTACCTGCACACGGCGACAGCCGACCACTCCCCGCAACCGGCTGCCGGAGCCGTGCCTGCCCGTCCGCGCATGGCCACCGTCTACATCGGCAAGGGCAAGAAAGACAAAATCAGCAAGGGCGACATCCTCGGTTTCCTCTGCAAGAAAGGCGGGCTGGAGAACGGGGAGATAGGGCGCATCGACGTGAAAGACCGCTATGCCTACGCCGCCGTGGCCTATCCCCGGTTGCAGGAACTGCTCGACCGCGTGCAGGGCGAGAAAATCAAGGGTGTCAAGACGGTGGTGGAAGTCGTGAGATAGTCCCGGAGACTTTCAGTGAGGCGGGTGTCCCGGGAGCGTGAGCGGGCCACGGGCGGCATCGGCTGTGGCGGAAGGCAAAAGGCATTTCCAGCCGTGCCATCATGTCAAACCATTTGCCCGTTTTCGGCCTCTCTGCCTGCGATATTCACCACCGGCAGTCCGCCCGGTCGCAAACGGGCGATTTTGGTGATGGTTTTAAAACGCTGACAATCAGCGGGTTGATTTTTATTGACACGTTTTCGGGCCCGAAAACCGGTCTGAAAAGGTCCAAACGGGCTTGCAAAAGGGCCACAGTCGTGCTGCGACTGTGGCCCTTTCGGTTTCCAACTGTGGCCCTTTTGCAAGCGCAGAGAGCCCGAAGGAGAAAACCGAGGGACTTCCCCCGTGCTTCAAGACCGTTTTTCCATTCTATTTGCCGACTTTTTGCAGACATGATTTTGTAAAGGTTGTTCGCCTCTTTCCGCTGTCTTGCAGCGGAGTGTTTCACTTAAATTTGCCCGCGGGTGCCCCCGATTTTCCCCCATGCAATATCGACAGCCCCGTCAAGTGCCCGCAAGGGAGCTTTGCGACTGTGTGCGTTTACAATATGATATAAAACGGTGGCGTTGGCTAAATTGTTGCTAAAACGTTTGGTGGTATAAAAATAAAAGTGTAAATTCGCATCGTATTCATGCAATACGATTATAACCAATAAAACTTAAATAATCATTCAGATGAAGAAGTACAATTTTAATGCAGGTCCGTCGATGCTTCCACGCGAAGTGATTGAGAACACAGCAAAGCAGATTTTGGATTTCAACGGCTCCGGTCTTTCCCTCATGGAGATCAGCCATCGTGCAAAAGACTTCCAGCCGGTTGTTGACGAGGCCGTTGCGCTCATCAAGGAATTGCTCGACATCCCGGAGGGCTATTCGGTGATCTTCCTCGGTGGCGGCGCTTCCCTTCAGTTCATGCAGATTCCTGCAAACTTCTTGATCAAGAAGGCCGCCTATCTCAACACGGGCACCTGGGCCAAGAAAGCACTCAAGGAGGCCAAGCTTTTCGGCGAGACCGTGGAGGTGGCTTCGTCGGCCGATGCCAACTACTCCTTCATCCCGAAAGACTATCAGATTCCGGCCGATGCCGATTATTTCCACTTCACCACCAACAACACCATCTACGGCACGGAGATTCGCAAAGACCCTGACAGTCCGGTGCCCCTGATTGCCGACATGAGTTCGGACATCATGAGCCGCCCCGTGGATGTGTCGAAATACACGGCCATCTATGCCGGCGCGCAGAAGAACATGGCCATGGCCGGCGTGACCGTCATCATCGTGAAAGACAGCGAGTTGGGCAAGGCTCCGCGCCCGCTGCCCACCATGATCGACTACCGCACGCATGTGGAGAAGGGCAGCATGTTCAACACGCCTCCCGTGGTGCCCATCTACTCGCTGCTGGAAACGATGCGCTGGGTGAAGGCGCAGGGCGGTGTGGCCGAGATGGATCGCCGCGCCCGCGAACGGGCCGAGATCGTCTATGGCGAGATAGACCGCAACAAGCTCTTCAAGGGCACGGCAGCCGTGGAAGACCGCTCGCTGATGAACCTCTGCTTCGTGATGAACGAGGAGTATGCCGAGCTCGAAAAGCCGTTCCTCGACTTTGCCACCGGGCGTGGCATGGTGGGCATCAAGGGCCACCGCTCCGTGGGCGGCTTCCGTGCCAGCTGCTACAATGCCCAGACGCTCGAAGGCGTGAACGCCCTCGTGCAGGCCATGAAAGACTTCGAGGCCGAACACTAATCGTACATGCAGATACTATAGGGCGAATTTCGGTTCGCCCTTTATTCGTTACATAAAATCCGACTGACAATGAAAGTTTTAGTAGCAACAGAAAAACCGTTTGCGGCTGCCGCCGTCGAGGGTATCAGAAAAGAAGTGGAAAACGCCGGTCACGAATTGCTCCTGCTGGAGAAATACACCGAGAAGGCCCAACTGCTTGAAGCGGTGAAAGACGTGGAGGCACTCATCATCCGGTCCGACAAGGTGGATGCCGAGGTGCTCGACGCGGCCAAGAAACTCCAAATCGTGGTGCGCGCCGGGGCCGGTTACGACAATATCGACCTTGAAGCGGCGACGGCCCACCACGTGGTGGCCGAGAATACGCCGGGCCAAAACTCCAACGCCGTGGCCGAACTGGTGTTCGGACTGCTGGTCTATGCCGTGCGCAATTTCTACAACGGGAAGGCCGGCACGGAGCTCATGGGCAAGAAGCTCGGCATCCTCGCTTTCGGCAATGTGGGCCGCAACGTGGCCCGGGTGGCCAAGGGCTTCGGCATGGAGGTCTATGCCTACGATGCCTTTTGCCCTGCCGGCGTGATAGAGCAGGCCGGGGTGCATGCCCTGAAGAGCGGCGACGAACTTTTCCGCACCTGCGACGTGGTGTCGCTCCACATCCCTGCCACTCCCGAGACGCGTGGCAGCATCGGTTACGACACCGTGGGGCAGCTCAAGAAGGGCGGCATACTCATCAACACGGCCCGCAAGGAGGTGATCGACGAACCGGGACTCATCAAGCTCATGGGCGAGCGCACCGACCTGAAGTTCATCACCGACATCAAGCCCGATGCCGATGCCGAGTTTGCCAAGTTTGAGGGACGCTACTTCAGCACGCCCAAGAAGATGGGGGCACAGACGGCAGAGGCCAACACCAACGCCGGCATAGCCGCCGCCCGGCAGATCAATGCCTTCTTCAAGGACGGCTGCACGAAATTCCAAGTCAACAAGTAACCACCGCTACAACCTCAAGCTATGGCTACCATCAAACCATTCAGGGGGATTCGTCCCCCCAAGCATCTCGTGGAGGCGGTGGAGAGCCGCCCCTACGATGTGCTCGACTCGGCTGAGGCGCGCCTCGAAGCCGGCGACAACGAAAAGAGTCTCTACCACATCATCAAGCCCGAAATCAATTTCCCGGAGGGCACGTCGGAATATGATCCGCGCGTCTATGAGAGTGCGGCCGACAACTTCAGGAAGTTTCAGGAGCGTGGATGGCTTGTGCAAGACGACAAGGAGCAGTATTACATCTATGCCCAGACCATGGAGGGCAAGACGCAATACGGGCTCGTGGTGGGCGCACGGGTGGACGACTATCTCTCGGGCGTCATCAAGAAGCACGAACTCACGCGCCGCGACAAGGAGGAAGACCGCATGAAGCATGTGCGTGTCAACAATGCCAACATCGAACCGGTGTTCTTTGCCTATCCCGACAATGAGGTGCTCAACAGTCTCATCATGCGCTATGCGGCCACTGCGCCCGAGTATGATTTCATCGCTCCCGTCGACGGGTTCCGCCACCGTTTCTGGGTGATTGCCGACGATGCCGACATCGCCACCGTCACAGAGGAATTTGCCAAGATGCCCGCGCTCTACATTGCCGACGGCCACCATCGTTCGGCGGCGGCAGCACTGGTGGGGGCGGAGAAGGCACGGCAGAATCCCGACCATAGGGGCGACGAGGAGTATAACTACTTCATGGCGGTGTGCTTTCAGGCTTCACAGCTCACCATCCTCGATTACAACCGGGTGGTGAAAGACCTCAACGGCATGTCGTCGGAGGAGTTTCTGGCGGCATTGGCGAAGAATTTTGTCGTGGAGGACAAGGGCACCGAGTGCTACAAACCGCAACGGCTGCATGAGTTCTCGCTCTATCTCGACGGCCGTTGGTACAGTCTCAAGGCCAAGGAGGGCACTTTCAACGATGCCGACCCCATCGGGGTGCTCGATGTAGACATCTCCAGCCGGCTCATCCTCGACGACTTGCTGGGCATCAAAGACTTGCGTTCCGACAAGCGCATCGACTTCGTGGGCGGCCTGCGCGGCTTGGGTGAGCTCAAGCGCCGTGTCGACTCGGGCGAGATGCGCATGGCGTTGGCACTCTATCCCGTGTCGATGCAGCAGATTATGGACATCGCCGATTCCGGTAAAATCATGCCGCCCAAGGCCACGTGGTTTGAACCGAAGCTGCGCTCCGGGCTGGTGATACATAAGTTGTAGAAAGACCCACACACCACGGACCCCCCACACCCCCCTAAAGGGGGGCTTCATTCCTGCGAACAGGTGGATGGCAAAGCCCCCCTTTAGGGGGGTGTGTGGGGTCTCCTATCATCTATGCTCGACGAATATACGACCATCAAAGAAAATATCGTCGGCGAGGGATTCTACTCCGAGAAGCGGAGTAAGTTCCTCGCTTTCGCGCATCATGTCTACGATGCCGACGAGGTGAAGGCCATTGTCGCCGACTACCGCCGCCGCTACTACGATGCCCGCCATGTGTGTTATGCCTACATGTTGGGGCCCGGGCGCACCGACTTCCGTGCCGTTGACGACGGGGAGCCTTCGTCCACGGCGGGGAAGCCCATCTTAGGGCAGATCAACTCGCGCGGACTCACAGATGTGCTCGTGGTCGTGGTGCGCTACTATGGCGGTGTGAATCTCGGCACCGGCGGGCTCATTGTGGCTTACCGCACGGCAGCCGCAGCCGCTCTCGATGCTGCGGAGGTGGAGACACGGAAAGTGGAGGAAATCATCGACTTCTGTTTCCCCTATCTCATGATGAATGATGTGATGCGCGTGGTGAAAGACCTCTCTCCCCGCATTGTCAGTCAGCAGTTCGACAACGACTGCACCATCCGCCTTGCCATTCGCCGCAGCATGGCGGAGGAGTTGAGGAGTAGACTGGGCGTGGGGGGGAAGGCCTCCCCCGGCCCCTCCGAAGGAGGGGAGGGCCTCGCGGGATAAAAGCTGTTTGAAGCTCCCTAAGTTGGGGGGGGAGGCATTTCTTCCCTCTGTATCTAAGTCGCCAAGTTAGGGGGCCTTGACAAGGAAACAAGGCCAGGCGTTTGGAAGCTAAGAGTTGGAAAAATAAAAGGCAAAAGCTGATTAAGGCTTTTGCCTTTGTGAGAATAAAGGGGTAGAGGGGTAAAAAACAACTGCACGCCATCTGCATCGTCCTCTGTCAAGGCGACGCAGATGGCGTGTGTGTTTACAGACCTCTGGCTTTCAGCAGGGCTGTGGCGTCGGGAGCCGGCAGACCGGTGAAGTCGGAGAACATCTGCATGAGGTCGAGCGTGTTGCCCCGGCTCAGCACCTTGTCGCGGAACGACTGGCCTACAGCCGGCGTGAGTGCACCGTGGGCGGCAAAGTAGTCGGCAATGTTCACGGCCAGCACCTCACTCCACAGATAGCTGTAATAGCCTGCTGCATAGCCTCCTCCCCACACGTGGTTGAAGTAGGATGTGGAGTAGCGGGGCGGAATCTGGCTGTTGAGCAGTCCGATTTCCCGCAGTGCCGAGGTCTCGAAATCCTTGGCCCCGTCGGCCGAGGGCACCTGTTCCGCCGTGAGTGTGTGCCACGCGAGGTCGAGGCAGGTGGCAGCCAGATTCTCGCCCAGGGCATAGGCCGGCTGGAAGTTGATGGAGCCCAGCATCTTCTCCTTGAGCGTTTCGGGCATGGGGAGGTTGGTCTCGAAGTGGCGGGCGTAGTGGTCGAACACCTCGGGGATGGAGGCAAACGACTCGTTGAATTGCGAGGGCATCTCCACAAAGTCGCGGGCCACAGCCGTTCCGCTCAGCGTGTTGTAGCGGCAGTCGGACAACATGCCGTGCAGGGCGTGCCCAAACTCGTGGAAGAGGGTTGTCACCTCGTCCCATGTGAGGAGCGTGGGACGGCCTTCGGGAGCCTTGGCATAGTTGCACACATTATATATAATAGGCAGCTGACGGCGCAGGCGGCTCTGCTTGGCAAAGGCACTCATCCACGCTCCGCCGCGCTTGGTGGGCCGGCGGAAGTAGTCGCAGTAGAAGAGGGCAAGCTGGTGGCCGTCTTTGTCCAGCACGTCAAACACCTTCATGTCGGCATGGTAGGTGGGCAAGTCGGTGCGCTGCCTGAACGACAGACCGTAGACGCGGTGGGCGGCGTAGAACACCCCGTTGACGAGCACGCTGTCGATGTTGAAATAGGGCTTCACGTCGTCGTCCGAGAAGCTGTACTGCTCCTTCTTCATCTTGGCCGAATAGTAGAAGCGGTCGTAGGGCTCGAGCTTGAAGTCAGGACCCATCGTGCGCCGGGCGTAGGCTTCGATGGCCTGTGTTTCGGCCTGGGCCTTGGGCGTGTAGGCGGCGATGAGCTGTTTGAGGAAGCGGTAGGTGTTGTCGGTGTTCTTGGCCATCGCGTTGTCGAGCGAGTAGGACGCATAGTCTTTGAAGCCCATGAGCCTGGCCTTCTCGGCCCGCAGGCGGGCCATCTCGGCGATGATGGGGAAGGTGTTGAAGTCGCCCGACCCGTCGGCCCGGTGGATGGACGCCCGGTAGACGCGCTCGCGCAGGGCCCGGTTGTCGAGCGAAGCGAGGATGGGTTGCTGGGTGGTGTTGGTGATCACGATGCAGTAGGGTGCTTTTCCCCCACGGCTCTCGGCATCTTTTTGGCACTGGGCGATGTCGGCCGCACCAAGTCCGGCCAGTTCGCCCTCGCTTTCCACCCACACGGCTGCGGCGTTGGTCGTCTTGGGCAGCATGTTGCCGAACTCCTGCTGCAAGGCCGCTATGCGCTTGTTGATTTGCTGCATACGTGCCATCTTGTCCTCCGGAAGCAGGGCCCCCGAGCGCACAAACTTCTTGTAGACCTCCTCCAGCAGTTTCCGGTCTTCCCCCTTGAGCGTGTTGCGCTCATGGTCGTAAACATATTTGATGCGTTGAAAGAAGCGTTGGTTGAACGATATTTCGTTCTCAAAGTCGGTAAGCAGGGGCACGGCCTCTTTCTCCGCCTGTTCTATCTCCGGTGTCTTGTCGGCACTGACCAGCGCGAAGAAGATGCCCGACACGCGGTCGAGCAGCAGTCCGCTCTTCTCGTAGGCCAGAATGGTGTTGGCGAACGTAGGCTTCGCCTTGTCGGCCACGATGCGCGCTATCTCCTCCCGCTGTTGGCGTATGCCTTCCTTGAGGGCCGGCAGATAGTCTTCTCCTTTGATTTTGCTGAAGTCAGGTGCACCGTAAGGCAACGTGCCCGGGCGCATCAGCGGATTGTTTTCCATCAGATTTCCTTTCTTGTTTTGAGCCGTTGCAGCTGTGCCCGGCATCATGGCAGCAGCCAGTGCGGCGGCGAGCAACGCCTTTCCGAGTTTGATGTTCATAGTTTTTATTTGTTGTTGATGATACTTTGTTTCTGCAAAGATAGTGCAAGTGAGGGCAATGAAAGCTTGTTTTCAAATTGCCGAACGCCGCCTATCTTATGCAAATATAAGCAAAATACCGTTCATATCCCCACTTTTGGCAGATAAAAGTTATACAAGTGTCTGATTCAATGAGCCTCTCGGCGGTGTGCATCAGGCATAGCTGTGCATGCCGCCGAGGAAGTAGTTGACGCCGAAGTAGGTCATGAGAATGGTGAGGAAGGCGATGGTGGTGTAGAGATGGTAGGCCGTGGGGCGGCTGAAGAGGGGGAAAGAGCGGGTGTGGAGCACCACAGCGTAGACCATGAAGGTGATCAGCGCCCATGTCTCCTTGGGATCCCAGCTCCAGTAGGTGCCCCAACTGATGTTGGCCCAGATGGCACCGATGAAGATGCCGAGGCCCAGCGTGGTGACGGCCGGATAGAGGAACAGACGGCTGAGTGCCTGCAACTCGACGCCCTTACGGGGGAGGAGCAGACCCATGAGGCCGCAGATGAAGGTCATGGCCAACAGGGCATAGCTCATCATGATGATGCCCACGTGGATGCTCAGCAGCGGACTGTTGAGCACGGGCATCATCCGCCCGATGGCGGGATCCATCTGCGAGATGTGGCTCACGAGCAGGAAGAAACCCGAGAGCAGGAAGCCGAACACCACCACGATGTGGGCCTTGCGCCACGCAAGGAGCGAGAGCAGTTGGGTGAACCACGCCACGACGAGCATCGTCTCGTAACCGTTGCTCATGGGCACGTTGCCGCTGATGATCCAGCGCAGTGCCAGTGCCACCGTCAGGGCGAGCATCGAGAGCACCATGAGCACGACAAACAGCGGGCCGGAGGCGGCCGACAGCCTTGCCATGAGGCTTCGCTTCCCGGTGGGGCGGGCCGAAGTGTCGTCCTTACCCGTCAGTTTGCGGATGGTGAGGCCGAGGGCGATGAGCCCCAACGTGAGGTTCACGACGAAGAGAATCGTGGCAAACGGCACACTGTTGTAGAGACGCTCGGCCTCCACCTCCCGTGGAGAGGGCATACCCGATCCGCCGTTGCGCTGCTGATAGGCCATCACCTCGTCGATGGTCTTGTTCACATCGGCATTGCTGCCCGAGAGCGCATAGCGGTAGAGGTCGGCAAACACCTGCTGCATGTAGGCACTGTCGCGGGCACTCACGGCCCCCTTGTAGCTTCGGTTGGGGGCATACCACTGCGTAGAGCCCTTTGCCGTGTGGGGGAATATCTTCAGCGGCGCGCCCCCACGCAGTTCCATGATGAGCTGCACTTTCTCGTCGAGCTCCACCGCATCCTGATGAAAACCGTCTTGCGCCCCATGGTAGTATTCCTCCACATACTGCTTGAGGCGGTAGTCGCCGGCCAGAAAGAGGTCGTTCACCGACACGTAGTCGGGCAACTGGAGCGTGGATTTCAGTTGTCCGCCTTTCACCTTGATGATTTTCTCGCCCGCCCACTGGTCGCCCCAGAAGATGAATCCCGTGAGCACCTGTTCGGGCGTGCAACCCCGATAGCTGCGTTTGCCGCAGAGCTTCTTCGTCAAGTCGTAGGCGTAGGTCTGCAACGGCGCGATGCGGTCGTTGTAGAGCACGCTCATGCGGCCGAAGTGGTCGGCTGTGCGGCGGGGGAAGGTGGTGGTGGCTGCAGCCGGCTGTTGCAGGGCCATGAGGGCGAGGATAGCCAGCGCGCCCTTGCGCAGCACATTGCTCCGGAGCAGCCGGCGGAAAGTGCCCCGGGGGTCGACGAGCAGCCACAGGAGCGAGAAGAAGAGCAGGGCGTAGCCCACGTAGGTGACGGGAATGCCGTAAGGGTCGCTGTTGATGGCCAGCACGCTGCCCCGGCCGTCCTCGTCGTAGGAACTCTGATAGAGGCGCACGCCGCCGTGGGAGGCTATCCTGTTCATCGAAACCGTGTAGCGGTTGGCCGGTCCGTCGCCCCCGATGCTGATAATTGACTCATAGTCGGCTGCGGCCTTGGTGCCTTCGTGATAGCGGATGTTGAACTTCTCGAGCTTCACCTTGAAGGGCAGGCGGGCCGGTTCCATGCCTTGCCCATCCTTGGCCGCCATATATTCGGCGGTGGACTGGCCTTGCCGCAGGTGTATGGCCCCCCGACGGGCCGTGAGCCGGGTGAGCAATGCGCCGGCGAGGATGACCACGAAAGCGGCGTGGAGCAGCAGAGTGGGCCACCGGCGCAGGCGGCTTTGGGCGATGTAGACGATGCCGGCAGCCGTGAGCAGGGCCCACAGCAGGGTGAACCACCACGTGTGGTAGAGGTCGCCCGCGCCCAGCTTTTCACAAAATGTGGCGGCAGCCATGACGGCCACCACCACGATATACAGAGAGAAAGTTATTTTCTTGATCATTGATCAGACCTTCCGTGTCGGTTGTATGCGCCCTTAGATGGAGCGCAGGAATTTCACCACAGCGTCGCGGTCGGCCTTGGGCAGGTGGTAGAATTTCACCGCACTCCAGTAGGCATCGCTGTTTTTGCTGTAGGCATGCCACATGATGGCCTCCACCTCGTTGCGTGCCCGGCAGTCGTGCAGACGGTCTTCGGCACCCGTGTTGAGCAGGCTCAGGCCGCGGCCCCACAGCGGTGTGGTGCGGCACCAGCTTCCGTGTATGCCGTTTTTCATGTAGAGTCGGTGCTGTATCATGTCCGTGTAGGGATAGATGGTCTGATGGGCATACTTCGGCAGGTTGAGGTTGTTGTTCTTGATGGGGGAGGGCACCCAATAGTTGTCGTCGCCCGTCTCCCATTTCGGACGGTGGCAGCTGGCACACCCCATCTCCATGAAGAGCTTCTTGCCGCGCTGCACGGTGGCGTCGTTGAGGTCGCGGGCACGTGGAACGGCCAGTCCGCGGTGCCACACCATGTACTGCCAGAAGTTGTTGTCCGTCATTTCGGGCTTGAAGTTGTGGTAGGCGTTGTTAAACTGGTTGGTCTTCGGGTCGAGCAAAGCCTTCACCGCAGCGGCGATTCCGGCCTCGGTGCCGTCATTGTAGTAAGGCGACGAGGGGTCTTTCTTGATAGCTGCAATCACCTTCTTGTTCTCGCTCATGGCCTTAGCCCAGGCCGTGGTGGTGTAGAGGTAGGGCCGGTCGCTGCGGCTCACGTTGGGGATGTTCCACATGGCGTTGGCTCCCGCACCGTCTTGTAGCGAAGCGCGCGTCATGGCGTAGGTGAAGCGTTTCACCTTCATCTGGCCGTCGGCCAGTTTATACCACGCCCCGTTGGGTTTGCCGAGTGTGGGGTCTCCGGCCCAGTCGCCCTTGGAGGCATCCCAGAAACCGGGGTTGAGCACCTTGGCGATGTCCACGCCGCGCTTCTGTGCCGCAGCCGCCTGCCGGATGTATTCGGCCTTGATGCTGTCTTGCGGGATGGCATCGAGCAGTCCCGTGCCGTAGAGGCCGATGGTCGACTCCAGCCTCACGGCATAGTTGGTGGGTATGGGGTTGGTGTTGAAGGCGGTGGGCAGGATGGTCACTTCGGGGTAGATGAGCTCATACCTCTCGCCGTCGGGGAACTGCATGGGCAGTCCGCTCTCCATGGCGGTGACGGTCTCCCACTTCATGGTGATGCCTTTCTCGTTTACAGGCGGCAGGAAGGGCGACACGGCGCGCGTCTGCGGCATGCCCGTCACCTCGGAGATGTAGGGTCCGTCGTCGCTGTTGGCACCGTCTACGGGGTGATAGATCACGAGCAGATAGCCGTTGCCCTTGTGGTCGGCATCGTAGGACTCGACGCGCTTGCCGTGCCCGTAGCCGGGGTGGCAGTGGATGCAAGACGAGCGCACGTAGGCCGGGCCAAGGCCTGCAAAGTCTTTGGTAGAGGGGGTGGAAGAGGGGAGAAAGTCATGCTCGAAGAAGATTTCCCCGCGCTTGAAGGCATCCAGCAGATTGGCGTTTCCGATGGCTGGCGTCTCGTCTTCATAGCAAGAGGCGGTGGTGTTTTCGGTTGTTCCCTGTTCGCCTCCGGGATACCACTCGCTCGGGGTGAAGCCGTTGGTGGCCTTGCCTACATATTTGTAGTCGTCTTCGCCGTTGGTGCTGATGCCCCCGGCCGTGATGCCGCCGTTGTCATCGTCGTGGCAGGCGGTGAGCGAAAGGCCCATCATGGCTGCCAGCATCAGCGGCCCGTATGTCTTGAATGTTTTCATCATGTTTTTGTTTTATGGGAAATAGTGTCCGGAGACCTTGGGTCTTCGGACACTATTCTTTTTGGTTTGTTGTAATAATCAGTTCTTCAGAATCCACTGCGAGGCCTTGTTCAGTTCGCTGTCGAGCTCGCCCACAGCGTCCATGGCAGCCTTCACGAGCGGGGCACCCGGGTTAAGCACGAACGGCGTGCCGCTGGTCTGGCAGGCCTTCAGGGCCTTCAGGGCAGCCGTGAGTTTGGCGTTGATGAGGGCAGCCTCCACCACATTGTAGGTGTTGAGGTAGCTCATCAGCGACTTGGCTGCGTAGGTGTTCCCGTTGTAGTTGCCATAGAGCGAGTTCTGGATGCTCATGATGTTGTCGTAGAAGTCGGTGAACGAGTTGTAGCTGTAAGGCGACTCGATGTAGTTGGGGTCATCGGGCTCCATCTTGCCGTCTTCACCCTCATGCTGTGAGTTCGGGTCTTTCGATGCACGGTAGGCCTGTCCCATCTTCTGGTCGGCCACCTCGGCGCAGATGTTGGAGCAACCCGACACGAGGATGGTCTCCACCACTTTCTTCACCGAGCTCTGTGTGCTCTTGGCCGTGCCGGCCTGCAGCAGGTCTTCACCGTAGGTCAGGCCTTTCTTGGTCAGGGTCTTGAAGTCGTCGAAGTGCTTGGCGCACTCGGCAATGCGGGCCTTGTAGGCAGCGGAGGCGGCAGGATTCCAAGCCACCACGAGCTGGTAGCACTTGTCGCGCAGGTCGCCGGCCACGGCTGTGGCGAAGATCACTTCTTCCTTGGCAGTCACGTTCTTGCCGTCGAAGATGTTCTCATACTTCTCCACCTCGTCGTTGTTGAAGAAAGATGCGGGGCGGTTTTTGCCGTCGCGGAAGAAGATGAACTCGATGCCGTGGAAACCGAGGTTCTCGGCGGTGAGGTTCTTGCGGGTCACTTCGATGTCTTCAGCCTCTTTGTCGAGGGCCTTTATCTTGGCGTCGCTGGCCAAGTCTTTGGCCAGTGTGGGCACGTCGAGAGGCCAGGTGTCGATGTGCGGGTCGATCTCGAAGTCGCTGGCAGCCCCGTAGAGGAAAGCCTCCGACTCCTCCCAATATTGGCGGGCGGCCTTGTAGGAAGTGCAGATGGCGTCGATTTCGCTCTGCTCCACCCTTGTGCCGGCTTTCAGCTTGGCCTTGAGGGCGTTGATCTTGGCGTAGAGCCCTTCAGCCTCGGAGGCCAGATTGCCATAGGTGGGGTAGACCACGTTGTTGAGATACTCTGCGGTGAGGTCTTTCACGGCCTGTTCCTGCTTCTCGATGGTGGTTTTGCCGTCATCGCCTTTGTCGTCGTCGCTGCACGAAGTCATGCTCCATGTCAGCGTGCATGCTGCTGCGAAGAGCATGGCATACTTAAACATCTTTTTCATGTTGTTTTCCGTTTTTTTATGTTAATTGCAATGATACTGATTTCATTTGCGGGCAGCCCGAAGCACCAATATGTGAGCCCCTACGGCAGCTTGAATCTTTTACCTTTTGAATGTTTCAATTTTTGCATCTTACAAGAAGAATCCCTCGTAGGCGATGCCGATGTTGAGACTCGGCTCGTTGTTGAGCGGGCTGCGCAGCTTGCGGTAGGAGTAGTCGCACTTGACGGCTATCTGCGGCAGCGGATAGTAGTTGGCTCCCACGGTGAACACCCGGCGGTTGGTGTAGTTGTGGGTGGACTCGGGCTGCGAGGCCTCGTTGATGTAGGAGTCGTAGTAGTCGTAGCGGCCGAAGAGATAGAGCTTCTTGTTGGCCGCCCTCATGCAGCTGATTTGCGAGAACACGTTGTAGCCGGCCTCGATGCCGATGGCCACGGCATTCTTGCCCACCTGCGTCTTGTTGTAGGGCGAGGTCTTGATGCTGTTGCGCTTGGCACTGTTGAGCATGGGCGTGTCGGAGATGTATCCGTAGTCGGCCTGTCCGCGCACAATCCAGTTGTAGCGGTTGAAGGTGAAGTCGAACGAACCGATGTAAGTGTTGGCCTTCACGGTTCTGTAAGGTCCGTTGACCATATCGTTGGGGTAGGTGTTGTGCATCGACTGCCCGTAGTAGCCGCTCAGGCCCAACCGCAGTCCGGGCAGCGTGTAGTTGTCCACGCGGAAGGCGAAGCCGTATTTGTTGGCGGGCTTGAACTCGTAGGCCGAGCCTGCCCCGCCATGCACCCATCCGTCGCGGGAGAACATCATGGCGTTGAGTCCGGCCACCATCATCACCTCATACTTGAAGTCGCCGTGGCGGCCCCAGAGGCTGATGCCCGTGTCGTGCCACGTGGAGGGGAGCACCGTGTTCTCGCCCTCGGGGCGGTAGACGGTGAAGAAGTTGAGCGGCTCGTGGTGGGCGTTGTTCAGTCCCACGGGCACGATGATGTGCCCCAGCTTCACGTTGGCCCAGTCGGCGAAACGCTTGTTGAGCCAGAACTGCTCGATTTCCACCTCTCCGCCTTTCTCTATCTCGTGCTCGTATTCGCCGCCCTCGTCGTTTTCCACCTCGATGGCCGAGCCCGTGCCCGTGTGCTCAAACTCTATTTCGGTGCCCATGGTCCACCCCTTTCCGAAGTCGTAGCCCAGATAGACCACGGCGTGGGGAATGTCAAACCGCCCGTTGCTCTTGTCGTTTTTGTGTCCCGGAGCGTCTTGGTAGCGGTAGTAGCTGTCGCTGTAGAACATGCGGCTGTAGGCCACTTCACCATATCCGCCCACACTCAGGCGATTGCCTTTGACGTGGTTCATCACCGAGTCGGATGCGTTCACTTGGGCGTTTGCCGCGGACACACATCCTATGGCAAACACACCGGCCAAGAGGCCGTTTTTAAGAGTATTCATTCTTGAGTGTATATAAATAATGTATATTCCCTGTCATGAAAGAGTCCGGGACGGAAGCCGTGCCACCCTGCGTGGCGACGGGGCTGAGGGCAGGCCTTCGGGCCGCACTCCACAAGCCGGAACCCCTTTCAAAATAATGTCTGTTTCCGCTGCAAAATTAGAAATATTTAAGAATCTCCGCAATACTTAGAACTCGGTAAATATCCTTCCCCTTGTGCCCGTTTTGCCTCTTCGCGTCATCATTTATGGTGATATAAAGATAGTGGCTCCCCTTTCCGTCATCATTTATGAGGAAGAAACCATGTCTGCCTTTTTTACCGCCGGTTTGCATTTTCCCCATTTTGGTTGTATCTTTGCAATGGCAAAGGGGAGTGCATGGCGCGCTCCCCTTTTTCGATCTTTCGCCTGCTGCCGCCCCCTCACCCTCCGAAAAGGGCTTTCCCGGCCCTGTTTTGGGTTGCAGGCCGGCCCGAATGGCCTTCTCAAAGAGCCTCTTTGAGGTTGTCGTTCGGCCTCTTTTGCAGGCTCGTTTGGGCCGGGTGGGAAAATTCGTAGGTCGGATGTGGCGAATAAGACGGATAATATGGGGTGGATAGAGGAGCGGGAAGAAATGCCATGTAAGGCTTTTTCACAACCTTGGTAAGTTTCGCACTATATGCGGCATAAGTTTTGATTTTTGTCAGATTTCATCTATATTTGCAATCATCATATTGACCCGTTGGCGGAATGATGGTTAGTGCGCGTGCTTGTATTCCGCCGACGGGATGGATGATGAATAAAAAACAAAAACATAGATGAATACAATATCCCCCTTCTCCAAACCCCTGTATGTCTTGGCAAAGCCGGTGGGTGCCTCGTGCAACCTGCGTTGCAAGTACTGTTATTATCTTGAGAAGGCGCATCTTTACCGGAATGCGCCTGCCCGCGTCATGTCGGACGAACTTCTCGAACGCTTCGTGCAGGAATACATACAGGCCCAGACCATGAGTCAGGTGCTCTTCACTTGGCACGGGGGAGAGCCCTTGATGCGCCCGCTTTCATTCTACAGGAAAGCGGTCGCACTGCAAGAGAAGTATGCCTTTGGCCGGCAGATAGACAATACGATACAGACCAATGGCACGCTGCTTACCGATGAGTGGTGCGAATTTTTCAAAGAGCATAACTGGCTTGTAGGCATCTCCATTGACGGCCCACAGGATTTTCATGACGAATATCGCCGCACGGCATCCGACAAGCCTTCTTGGCAAAAGGTGATGCGTGGCATCCGGCTGCTCCGGAAACATGGAGTGGAATGGAACGCCATGGCGGTCGTCAATGATTTCAATGCCGGTTATCCGCTCGAGTTCTATCATTTCTTCAAGGAAATGGGGGCAAAATACATTCAGTTTGCACCTGTCGTTGAACGCATGGCCGCGCATTCCGACGGCCGCCACCTTGCCACGCTTGTCGACCAAGAGTGTCCTGTGGCCGATTTCTCCGTCTCACCGGCACAATGGGGCGACTTCCTCTGTGCGATCTTTGACGAATGGGTGCGGCACGATGTGGGGCAGACCTATGTGGAAATCTTCGACTGTACCCTTGCTAATTGGGTGGGCGAGCGGCCGGGTATCTGTGTCTATGCAAAGGAATGTGGACATGCGGGAGTGATGGAATTCAACGGTGATGTGTATTCATGCGACCACTTTGTGTTCCCGGAATACAAACTCGGGAACATCAGAGACAAGACACTCGTCGAAATGCTCTATGGCGAACAGCAGCGGCAGTTCAGCTGCCTCAAGCATGCCTCACTGCCCAAGCAGTGCAAGGAGTGTGAATGGGAGTTTGCGTGTCATGGCGAATGTCCCAAAAACCGGTTTGTGAACGACCGGTATGGGAATCCGGGACTGAACTATCTCTGTTCCGGTTATCGTCATTTCTACGAGCATGTGGCACCTTATATGGATTTCATGAAGAAAGAGTTTATGAATCAACGCCCACCTGCAAACGTGATGGAGGCCGTCAAACGAAAACGGATATAAAGCTTGTTGTGCGGGAGCTTACTGCCTCCTTCCCCCGGAAAGTGGGCGGGGAAGGGGCTTTTTGATGAAATACCCGAGACGGTGGGTGACGCCCTTGCGGTTGATGGAGCGCAGCACATAGATTCCGGGGGCGATGTCGGCCACGTTTATCTGCGAACCGCGCCACGAGCGCGAAGCCACCGTCTGGCCTTGCAGGCTCTCGATGAGCAGGAGCCCCGTGTCGGCCATGCGGGCCCCGGCAGGCACTTCCAAGCGATAGCCATCGCAGCGCAGCAGGGTGGGGGCGTGGTCGGTATCGCTGTCGGCAGGGGCACTCTGCAAGGCAAGGCTCTCGTTGCCGTAGCGGTCGATGGCCGTGATGGCGAAGCGGAGGTGGCCGCCCGCCTGTGCCGGCAGACTCATGGCGGCATGGGGCAGGCGTGTGGCGATGAGGTTGCGCGCGTCGCCGATGTCAACGGGCGATGAGATGGAGGCATAGACATTGAACGCCACGCGTTGCACGCCGGGTGGCATGAGCCGTTGCGCCTCGGTCTCACGATAGTGCCACGAGAGCTGCAACGTGGCCCCTTGCCGGCGCACGAGCAGGTCGGTGGGGGCCGGCGGCAAGTCGCGACTCTCCCATGTCATGGGCGGCACGAGGGCGGGATAGAGGTTGAAGCGGCGGCTCACGAAGCGGTAGATGCCCTGCACGTCGTCGGTGAGGAACTTGCCGCGGAAGAACGTGTGCCCCAATCCGAGGTGGCGCAGTTCGTTCATCTGCCTCACGATGTCGTCCAACCGCCAGTTGCCCTCGCGCGGATCGAGGAAGTAGATGCCCAGTCCCGGGGCCACGATGCGCCCGGCGGAATGTTCGGCCCAGTCGATGGCAAAGGGGAAAAACTGTTCGTTGCGGAAATACATCATGGGGAAAAGCGCATCCATGAACCCCTGCCGCAGCCACCCCTGCGCATCCTGGCACACGCGGGTGTAGGCATTCCAGCCGTGGCTGCGGTAGCGTGCGAGGTCGTCGTGCTTGCCGATGGGCGCACAGCTCATTTTCACCCATGGCTTCTGCCGCTTCACCTCGCGGGCGATCTTGCTCACGATGTCTGTGATGCAGGCCCGGCCCGTGTCGCGACCAACACGGATGTTCCACGTCTCGGGATAGCGTATGTAGTCGAGATGGATGCCGTCGATGTCGTAGCGGCGGGTGATGTCGCCGCAGAGTTGCGCCAGATAGTCGCCCGTGCGCGGATCTTCGGGGTTCATGTAGCCGTCGGTGCCAATCCGTCTTACGACTCCCGGCAAGTGCTGTCGCAGCCGCCGGCAGCCCTCGCCGTTCCACTTGCCCACGGGTATGGTGACCACCCACGCGTGCAGTTCCATGCCCCGCTTGTGGCACTCGTCGATGGCGAAGCGCAGCGCGTCGTAGCCCGGGGAGCGGCCGGGGAAGCCCGAGAGGCAGCCGTCCCACGGTTCGTAGGGCGCGTCGTAGATGGTGGTGGCGCGTATGCGCGTCTGCATCAGCACGGTGTTGATGCCCGCCCGGTGGTAGAGGTCGAGCAGGCGGCACAGTTCGGCCTGCTGCCGCTCCATGGAGAAGCGCGACTGCGAGTAGGAGTGGGGCCAGTCGATGCCCCCTATGGTGGTGAGCCACACGGCCCTCACCTCGTGTTTGGGGGCCTGCGGAGCCACCGCCGACCACACGGCCTTGAAAGCTCCGCTGTCGCCGGAGCGGGCGGCCCGGAGTGCCGGGGATGGAAAAAGGAGGCCTGCACACCACAGGGTCAGGCAGAAGATATATCTCATGAGCATGACGAATTCTTGTTGTCTATCTTGAAAAAACGCCACAAAGATACTTATTTTTTTCCTTATATCAAATATAATATGTACATTTGCATATCAATTTGCCGGACGGCAAGTCCGGTAGGAGCAGGAGGTTCGATGAAGGTCGGGCCATAAGGCTGTTGTCTTTTTTCGCTTATGCTCAAGCCACTTTTCCTGACGGGCGGAGCGAATGCCGACTCTCTTTGCCGCCTTTACTTCTGAGAGAAAGTTTTCTTTGACTCCTGAAAAAAAAGATTTGAACCAACTTAAAACGATTCCGAACAAATGATAACTTTGGGTTTGAGTCTGCTGGCACTCCTTGTCGGCTATCTGATTTACGGGAAATTCGTCGCACGGGTGTTTGGCCCCGACGACCGGCCCACTCCCGCCGTGGCCAAAGCCGACGGTGTGGACTTTGTGCCGTTGCCCACATGGAAGATCTTCATGATACAGTTTCTCAACATCGCCGGCACGGGGCCCATCTTCGGAGCCATCATGGGGGCGTGGTATGGGCCTGCGGCCTATCTGTGGATTGTGTTGGGATGCGTGTTTGCCGGTGCCGTGCATGACTATCTGAGCGGCATGTTGAGCGTGCGCCACGAGGGAGCCAACCTGCCCGAACTGGTGGGTGCCTACCTCGGCCGCAACACCCGTCGGCTCATGCTCGTCTTCTCCGTGCTGCTGCTCATGATGGTGGGCGTGGTGTTTGTCTACAGTCCGGCCATCATTCTCGAGACACTTGCCGGCACGAAGATGGAGTGGATTGTCGCCATCTTCATCTACTACATCGTGGCCACGATGCTCCCCATCGACAAGATCATCGGCAAGATATACCCCCTCTTCGCCTTCTCGCTGCTCTTCATGGCTGCCGCCCTGCTCGTGGGACTGCTCGTGAAACGGCCCGACCTGCCCGAACTGTGGACGGCCACGGCCGCGGCCAACAGCAATGTGCCTGCGGCTCTCTTGGGGGTCGACAGTTTCATGGGCACCAATCCGCTCTTTCCCTGCCTCTTCATCACCATTGCCTGTGGGGCCATCAGCGGTTTCCACGCCACGCAGAGTCCGCTCATGGCCCGTTGCATGAAGCACGAGAAGCTGGGCCGCCCCATCTTCTACGGGGCTATGATCACCGAAGGGCTCGTGGCACTCATCTGGGCCACGGTGTCGATGTATTTCTTCTACTACGGCGGTTGGCGCGAGGTGGTCGGCAGCGAGGGCGTGGAAGCCTTTCTGGCCCAGTATGCCGCCGGTGATGGCAAGACACTCGTGCAGTATTTCGATGCCCCCACGGTGGTGAAACTCGTGTGCGAAAACTGGCTCGGCGTGGCCGGTGGCATTCTCGCCCTGCTGGGTGTGGTGGCCGCTCCCATCACCAGTGGTGACACGGCTTTCCGCTCGGCGCGGCTCATCATTGCCGAAGCCATACACGTGGGGCAGCGCAGCATCAAAAACCGGTTGGCCATCTGCGTGCCCATGTTTGCCGCCGCGGTGGCCCTGCTCGTGTGGCAAATGGAGAATCCCAACGGCTTCAACATCATCTGGCAATACTTCGGCTGGGCCAACCAGACGCTTAGCGTGTTCACCCTATGGACCATCACTGTCTATCTCACGCAGCGGCGTAAGCCTTTTGTCATCACCCTCGTGCCTGCCCTGTTCATGACCACGGTGTGCTCCACGTTCCTTTTCGTCAGTCCGCAGGCCTTCGGCCGTTTCCTGCCCGCCACTGTGGGCTATGGACTGGGAGCCGCCGCACTGGTGACGGCCTGTGTGTGGTTTCTGATGTGGTATAGGCGGTCGATTGCCGAACAATAAAAACAGAACTTTTGGAAAAACAATATCCCTCGGCCCTGCTCGAAAAAGCGGTGGGCGAATTTGCCAAACTGCCCGGCATAGGGCGCAAGACGGCCTTGCGGCTCGTGCTCCACACGCTGCGGCGCAACGATGAGGAGGTGGAACGCTTTGCCGCGGCCATCACCACGCTCAAGCATGAAGTGAAATACTGCCGCGTGTGCCATAACATCAGCGACACCGACATCTGCCCCATCTGTGCCGACGAGCGGCGCGACCGGACGACGGTGTGCGTGGTGGAGAACGTGCAAGACGTGATGGCCATCGAGAACACCCAGCAGTTTCACGGGGTCTACCACGTGCTCGGAGGCATCATCTCGCCCATGGACGGCATAGGCCCCGGCGACATCGAGATAGACTCGCTCTGCCGGCGGGTGGAAGAGGGCGGTGTGGAGGAGGTGATACTCGCACTCAGTTCCACGATGGAGGGCGACACCACCAACTTCTACATCTCGCGCCGGCTACAGGCCGCGGGCGTGAAGATCACGGCCATCGCCCGCGGCATCTCCGTGGGCAACGAACTGGAATATACCGACGAGGTGACGCTCGGGCGCTCCATCGTCAACCGTGTGCCCTTCGGAACATAGGGCCGTGGAGCCGCGGACATCGTGTGCTTACCGGCCCGACAGAACAAAAAGACAATCAACAAGACAATGGAAAAGACTCAAAAGACATTGATGACAACATGGTGGGTGGGCATTCTGGCGGCCCTGCTGCTGAGTGCGGCTTTCGAGGCCGAGGTGCTCGTGCCGGGTGGGCTCGAAGGCCGTCACGGCCTTGAGTTCATGGTGCTTGCCGGCTTCGAACTGCTCACCATCGCAACCATTCCGCTCGCGTTGCGCCTGTTCAGGTTTGGGGCGGTGCGGGCCGCCCTTGAAGTCCGGCCCGCAGAGGCCTTGAAGAAGTGGGGCCTGCTGAGGCTGGTCCTGCTCGAAAGTCTGCTTGTGGCCAACACGCTGCTCTATTATCTCTTCGTGAAGGCGGCTTTCGGCTATCTGGCCATCATCCTGCTACTCTGTCTGTTGCTCGTGGTGCCCACCCGCAAGCGGTGTGAGGGGGAAGCCGGCCGGCAGGGATAGCCGCCGGCACGGGAAACGAAAACATGTCTCCGGAGAAACCAACGATTCATGATGAAGAAACTGACGGTTGTCATTGTCAACTATAATGTGAAAGACTATGCCGGGCAATGCCTTTGTTCGCTGCGGCGAGCCTTGGCGGGCATCGACGCGCAGGTGGTGGTGGTGGACAACCATTCGCGCGACGGCAGCGTGGAATATCTCTCGCGGGAGTTTCCCGAAGTGACGGTCATCGCCGGCCGGCACAACCTCGGTTTTGCCCGGGCCAACAATCTGGCCATTGCCGATACGGCGAGTGAGTATGTGTTGTTGCTCAACCCCGACACCATCGTGGGTGAGACGACGCTGCACGAGGCACTTGGCTTCATGGATGCGCACGCCGATGCCGGGTCGCTCGGGGTGCGCATGTTGCAGGCCGACGGCAGCGATGCCCGCGAGTCTCGGCGCGGACTGCCACGGCCCGTCGTGGCTTTTTACAAGATGGTGGGGCTGTGCAGTCGTTTTCCGCACAGCCGGCGGTTTGCCCGTTACTACATGGGCCACCTGCCTTGGGACGCCCCGGCACGCATCGAGGTGGTGAGCGGTGCCTTCTGTCTGCTCCGTCGGGAGGCGATCGACCGTGTGGGGCTGCTCGACGAAGACTTCTTCATGTATGGGGAAGACATCGACCTTTCCTACCGTCTGCTGAAAGGCGGCTATCACAACTACTACCTGCCGGCCAAGATACTCCACTACAAGGGCGAGAGCACCCAGCATTCGAGCTTCCGCTATGTGCATGTGTTCTATGGCGCAATGCTCATTTTCTTCCGCAAGCACTACGGGGGCATGAGCCGTCTGCTGGCACTGCCCATCAAGACGGCCATCTATCTCAAGGCCTCACTGGCACTGCTGCGCATGGTGGCATGGCACACCCGGCGCATGTTGGGCTTCACGGATGCCGACTCATCCGCAGGCTGTCACTATCATTTCATCGGTTCGGAAGCGATGACGGCGCGTTGCCGGAAACATGCTGCACGCCATGGTTTGCGTGCTTCCTTTACCGTCGGCGACCGGCTGTCGCTGCCCGAGGGCCATCTTGCCCTGTCGTTGTCCGGCGGCCGGGAAGCCGGCAAGGCGGCGCCGGCCTGCGTGGTCTATGACACCGACGCCTACCGCTACGACGACCTTTTCCGCATTTTCTCAGCCGATGCCGGCCACCGCTTCGTGATGGGCACTTACAGTGCCGCCACGGGCAAGATTGTGTTGCCCGACGAGGTGATGTGCCTTGAGGACTGAAGGTTGCCGGATAGTGGCGAATAATATGAACAAAAACACCTCTGCAGAAATTCTCCAATGAGGGCGGAATATCGGCTTCAAGCCACCGGAAAAGTCTGCCTGTTTTCTCATTCGGGTTCTCCGAACTTGCAAAAGGGCTACAGTTGAAAGCTGAAATGGCCACAGTTGCGTTGTAACTGTGGCCATTTTTCAAACCCGTTTGGGCCTTTTCAGACCGGTTTTCGGCCCCCGTCTCATGTCAATAAAGTTCAAATGACTGATTGTCAGCGTTTTGGAAACATCGCCAAAATCGCTCATTTGCACCCGGGTGGCTTGCTTGTTGCAAACATCGCAAGCAGAGAGCCCGAAAATGGACAAATAGTTTGACAAACTGTTCTACCCCCGAGAACTTTCTACCATCCATCAACCGGACTTTAATGACCATAGGGCGGAGGGCACGAAAAAAGCGGATGCACCTGTTGACACGATCGTTGTGTCGCAGGTGCATCCGCTCTTTGTATCGGTGTTCGGACAGGAGATCAACCCTTGGCGATTTCCTTGATGCGGGCTATCAGTTTGCCGGCATACTTGCGGGCCTCGGCTTGCTGCTGCCTGATGGCCTCTTCCGTCTGGCGGTTGGCATAGCTCACGCCGTTGAGCCACATGGCCCCCTGATAGTCGAGGCGGCAGAGCATGGCGGTGGCGGAGAACATCTCTATCATGTGGTGGATGTCGCCTACGGAGCCTTCTTTTCCGGTATAGAACTCGGCCGGGGCACCGGTGGTGAACGAAACAAGAAACTTCTTGCCGCCAAGTACGGCTGTCGAACCGTGTGCAAAACCGTGGACAAACACTTCGTCGAGCCATTTCTTCATCAGTGCAGGCAACGAATACCAGTAGAAGGGGAACTGCCAGACGATGAGGTCGGCCTTGCGCAAGGCTTCCTGTTCGGCTTCCACATTGATGCGGTAGTCGGGATAGAGGGCATCGAGCTTGCGCACCTCGGCTTCGGGAAGCTGCCGGGCTGTCTCGTCGAGGATGGCCGCATTGGCCACGGAGTTGTTGAGGTCGTTATGACCGGAAATGATCAGGATGTTCATTTTGCTTTTTCTTTGATGGTGCTTGTTCGCTTTTGGCGGTTTGTCTGCCGCCTGCCGGGAGGCAAGACACTTGACACCTCATGTGGAAATCTTGTGCTCCGCAGGTCGCATTGGCCGTCCCGGTGCAGCGAATGTCATTTGATGTTGGGCTCTTCCAGTCCGTAGCCGCCTTTCTTGTCGATGAATTTCAGGTAGAGACCGAGCAGCAGTGCAGCCACACCCAGCGAGGCGAAGAGACACATCGGAGCCGTGTAGTTGTATTTCAGCGGGTCGGTGACACCGGGGTTGGAACTTTGCAACACGTTGCCAATGACCATCGGGAAGGCATAGAGGCCGATGTTCTGAATCCAGAATATCAAGGCGTAGGCACTGCCGAGGAGTTTGGGTTCTATCAGCTTGGGAACGGAAGGCCAGAGGGCAGCGGGCACGAGCGAGAAAGAGATGCCGAGCACCACGATGGCCGTGAGGGTGATGAACACATTCTGGGTGGCGGGCACGACGAAAGCGAATGTCAAATGGCACGCAATCATCAGAATGGCACCCAGAATGAGCATCGTGGCACCCTTGCCGCGATGGTCGAGGAAGCCGCCGAGAGCCGGGGTGACGGCTGCCGCACCGAGCGGGAACACGGAGAACACGTAGCCGGCTGACTCGGCCGAGAAGCCGAGGTTGCACTGCAACATGTTGATGGCGTACTTCTGGAAGGGGAAGATGGCACTGTAATAGAGCACGCAGAGCAGGGCCACAACCCAGAACATCTTGCTGGAAAGTATCTTCCCGATGTCGCTCACCTTGAAGGGTTCTTCCTTTTCTTCTACCACTCCCTGTGCGTCGAGCTTTCTGTCCATGAAGCCGTAGGCAATGAAACTGATGAGGCCGATGCAGAGAAGCAGCAGGCTCACGGCTGCCGGACGGCTCACACTGACGGGGGCTATCGATGCGATGAGTGGCGAACCGGCCATCACCACGGCCACACCCACACGGGCAATGGCCATCTCCACGCCCATGGCCAAAGCCATTTCGTGGCCTGTGAACCACTTCACGATGCCTCGGCTGACGGTGATACCGGCCATCTCGGCACCGCAACCGAACACCATGAAGCCGCAGGCGGCCAACTTGGCGGAGGCGGGCATGCCTTCAAACCACGGGGTGACATTCCACCAGGCCTGCGGCAGGTTGAGATGATTGGTGAAGAACGTGTCGAGCGCACTGCCTGCAAAGGCGTCGGTGACAGCGTAGTAGTTGATGGCTCCGCCAATGAACATCACTGTGCCGGAGAGCACTGCGGTGAAACGCACGCCCATCTTGTCGAGGATGATGCCGGCAAAGATGAGGAAGAAGACAAACACATTGAGGAATGTCTCCGAACCGGCATAGTGGCCGAAGGCCTCGGGTGTCCATCCCCGGCTGGTCTGCAAAAGACTTTGCAGGGGCGAGAGGATATCCATGAAGATGTAGGCAAAGAACATCGCCCCTGCCAACAATACGAGGGCAGTCCAGCGCATGGCTTTGCTGTCACTTAGTTTTGCTTGAATTTGTTGTGTCATTGTCTCACATTATTTTTACCTCTTTTCCCTTTGCCCTACCAAAGAGACAATGAGAAAAGAGCTTTTTATACTACTTTATTCCTTTATTTTTTTACCTCTTTCCCTCTTTACTTCTTCTTCAGCCACCGGTCGAGCCAGTTGAAGAACGTGCGCTGCCAGAGAATGCCGTTTTGTGGTTTGAGCACCCAGTGGTTCTCGTCGGGGAAGATGAGCAGCTCTGCCGGAATGCCACGCAGGCGGGCGGCGTTGAACGCTCCCATGCCTTGATTGGCATTGATGCGATAGTCTTTCTCGCCGTGGATGCAGAGGATGGGCGTGTCCCATTTGTCAACAAACTTGTGCGGACTGTTCTCATAGGTTCTCTTGGCGTTGGCCGTGAGGTCTTTGTTCCAGTAGGCATCCTCATATTCCCAGTTGGAGAACCATGCCTCCTCGGTGTCGGTGTACATCGATTCGAGGTTGAACGCACCGTCGTGGGAGATGAACGCCTTGAAACGCTTGTCGTGATGACCGGCCAGATAGTAGACCGAGAAGCCGCCGAACGAGGCACCCACGGCCCCGAGTCGGTCTTTGTCGACAAACGGCAGGTTGGCCACGGCATCGTCTATGGCACTGAGATAGTCGTTCATGCACTGCCCGGTCCAGTCGCCGGAAATCTCTTCGTTCCACGCAGAGCCGTAGCCGGGAAGTCCGCGACGGTTGGGGGCCACGATCACATAGTCGTTGGCCGCCATGATTTGGAAATTCCAGCGGTAGCTCCAGAACTGGGAGACGGGGCTCTGCGGCCCGCCTTCACAGAATAACAGGGCGGGATATTTCTTTGCGGGGTCGAAGTGGGGCGGCAGGATGATCCACACCTGCTCCTCCTTGCCGTCGGTTGTCTTCACCCAACGCTCCTGCACTTTGGCCAAAGCGAGCTGGTCGAAGATATGCTTGTTCTCATCCGTGAGTTGCACCACTTTGGAGGCCTTGGCCTTCTTGGCCGGAGTGACGGCGAAAAGGTCGTCGGGATGGCTGATGGAGTGGCGGGTGACGAGCAGCTGCTTGCCCTCGTTGCCCAGCAGTTGCACCGAGCCGTAGTCGTACCAGCCGTCGGTGAGCTGTTTCACCTGTCCGTCGAGATTGGTTTGATAGACCATCACGCAGGCATGCCAGATGCCCAGGAAGTAGAGCGTGCGGGAGTCGGCAGCCCAGCAGAAGTCTTCCACGTTGGAGTCGAAACTCTCGGCGACATATTTCTTTTCGCCCGTCCGGAGGTCGTAGACACACAGTCTGTTGCGGTCGCTCTCATAGCCATTGTGCGCCATACTCTGCCAAGCGATGTACTTCCCATCGGGCGAGAAGCGCGGATTCACATCGTAGCCCACGTTCATGTCGCCGCTCTGGTGGTTCACGGCCTGTGTCTTCATCGTCTTGGTGGCATTGATGGCCGGTTCCCGATAGTCGGCCGGCTTGCACAGGTTGCGCGTTTCGCGGGTGTCTATATTATAAAGGTAGATGTCGGCATCGGTGGAGATGGCATACTGCACGCCCTCTTTCTTGCGGCACGTGTAGGCCACGCACTTGGAGTCCTTGCTCCAGTCGAACTGCTCTATGCCGCCGAAAGGAGCCAGCGGGCTCTCATAGGGTTGCCCTTCGAGGATGTCCACGTCCCCGTCAACCTTACCGTCGTTGACCTCGGCGACAAACGGATGGGCGATGGTCTCCACGTAGTGATCCCAGTGCCGGTAGTTCATGTCGGTGACGAGGCGGCCCGTAGCCTTCGGCAGGTCGGTGGGATTGGCCTTGATGGTGCCGTGGTAGGGGAGGCTCTTGATGAGGAGCACGTGCCGTCCGTCGGGCGAAAACTTGAATCCCTCGATGTCGGTCTTGTCATTGGTGAGCTGCCGGCGGCCGGTGCCGTCGGCATTCATGGCCCACAGCTGTCCGTCGCGCAGGAAGGCGATGCGCCGTCCGCCCTCTATCCAAGCGGCGTCGGTCTCGTTCTTGGCGTCGGTGGTGAGCTGCCTGATGTTCTTTCCGTCGGCATCCATGACATAGAGTATCTGGTGCCCCTTGTTCTCCTTCACGCTGTAATAGCCCACCTGGTAGGCTATCCGCCGGCCGTCGGGCGAAGCCTGCGCCCCCCCGATGCGCCCCATGGCCCAGAGAGCCTCGGGAGTCATGCGGTCGCTTTGGAGCGTGATGTTGTTCTTTTGGATATTCACTTGTGCTTCGGTCTGCGAAAGGCTGCCACCCAGCGTGAGGGCGGCAGCCATGATGGCGATAGTCTTGTTCATTGTATTGGTGTGTTTATTTCTTCTTGGTCTGTTCCATCTGCCGGCGTTGCATTTCCTGCATGGCCTGCAGGCGGGCGGCCAGTCCGCTCTGCTTCTTGGGGTTGTTCTTGTTTTCGCGGTAGCGCGCTTCGAGTATTTCGAGCAGTTTCTTGTCGTTGGTGGTCTTGCGCAAAGTCCACATGATGGCTGCCGAGAAGAACAGCGACACGAAGTAGTAGAAGTTGAGTCCGGAGGAATAGTCGTTGAACATGAAGAAGAACATGAGCGGCATGAGATACATCATCCACTGCATCATCTTCATCTGCTCGGCCTGCTGGCCCACCATCTGGTCGCGCTGCTGGCGCATGGTCATCCACGAATAGAGCACTTGGGCCACACAGAAGAGGATGCACGTGAGCGAGAGGTGGTCGCCGATGAGCCACAGGTTGTGGTTCCACTCAAAGAGCGGGTCGAACGTGCTCAGGTCTTTCATCCACAGAAAACTCTGTCCGCGCAGCTGTATGGCGTTGGGCACGAAGTTGAACATGGCTATCCAGATGGGCATCTGTATGAGCATGGGCAGGCAGCCCGAGAGCGGGCTCACGCCATACTTGCTGTATTCGGCCATCATGGCCTGCTGCTTCTGCATCTGGTCTTCGGGTTTGTCATATTGCTTGGTGGCCTCTTCGAGTTTCGGTTTGAGCACGCGCATTTTGGCCGAGCTCATGTAGCTCTTCTTCACCATGGGGTAGGTGAGCACCTTGAGCAGCAGCGTGATGAGGATGAGCACGATGCCCATGGGGAAGTAGTTGCGCAGGAAGTCGAACACGTAGATGGTGAAGAAGCGGTTGATCCAGCGGAAGAGCGGCCATCCGAGATAGACAAGACGCTCCATCTCCAGCGACTTGCCGAACCGGCTCTCATGTTCCACCTTTTGGAGCAGGCGGAAGTCGTTGGGGCCGAAATAGAACTCAAACTCCGATGGTTGCCTGCCGTTGGGGTCGAAGGCTGTCTTGAGCCGTGCCTGATACTGCTTCAGGTAGCCCGAACCCTTCTCCTGCGGTATGCTCGTGAGCAGCGCGTTTTTCTGAAAATCGTCCTTGACGATCATCACAGCCGAGAAGAATTGGTTCTTGAACGCCACCCAGTCGATGGACTCCTTGCAGGGGTCGTCCACCTTTTCGCTCGTTTCGCTCAGGTAGTCAGTGCCCCCGGCGGTTTCGTGATAGGTGAGTGTGGCATAGCGGTTCTCGAAAGTGAAGCCACGCTCCTGTTGCTTCACCCTGTCCTGCCAGTCGATGTCGAGCGTCTTCATGTCGGGGGCGAAGAGGCCGCCCATGCCCTCCACGCTCAGTTGCATGTGGAGCAGATAATCCCGGCCGAGCGTGTATTTCAGCGACAGACTGCGCCCTGCACCGGCTGAAGCCGTGAAGGTGACAGTGGAGTCGGTCTGTGCCGACGGCGTGAAGTAGAGGTCTGCCGTGTTGATGTTGGCCTCTTTGGCAGCGAGCATGAACTTCAGACTCTGGTCTTTACCCTCGAAGAGCGTCACGTCTTTGCGGTCTTTGGAGCCGTCTTTCACGTTGATGTCGTGGCCCACATAGTTCTTTACAACCGCCCGCTCCACGGTGGCTCCCTTGGAGTTGAGCGTGAGCTCCACCTTATTGTTTTTCAGCACCACCCGCTGTTCCTCTCCCTGCATGGCCGCATGGAAGAGTGCTGTGGTGTCGGCAGCCGCCTGTTGCTGTTCGGTTTGCTTGCGGGCGGCGGCATTGGCCTTCTGTGCCTTTTCGAGTTCTCTCTTTTTTGCCTGCGCTATGGAATCCTGCACGAATGCCGCACGCTGTTCCTCGGCCGATGGCTGGCTGTACCAGCTGTATCCGAAGAGGAGCGCGGCTATCAGCACCATGCCGATGATTGTATTCTTATCCATTGATATGCTATGTGTTTACTTTTTATCCTTGTTCTCTATCGCCGTCTTCACGAAATCCACGAAGAGCGGGTGTGGCTTGAGCACCGTAGACTGATATTCGGGATGATACTGCGTGCCGATGTACCACTTGAGGCCGGGTATCTCGACGATTTCCACGAGGTCGCTTTCGGGATTGCGCCCCACGCACATCATACCGTGTTTCTCATACTCGGTCTGGTAGTCGTTGTTGAATTCGTAGCGGTGGCGGTGGCGCTCCTGTATGTGCTCCTGCTTGTAGATGTCGAACACGCGCGAGCCCTGCCGCAGTACGCACTCGTAGGCCCCCAGACGCATGGTGCCGCCCATGTTGGAGATGTTTTTCTGCTCCTCCATGATGTCGATCACGTTGTGGGGTGTCTTCTCGTCCATCTCGCGCGAATTGGCATCGGCATAGCCCAGCACGTTGCGGGCAAACTCGATCACCATCATCTGCATACCCAGACAGATGCCGAAGGTGGGAATATCATGGGTGCGGGTGTAGTGGGCGGCCACGATCTTGCCCTCGATGCCGCGCTGTCCGAATCCCGGGCAGATGACGATGCCGTCCTGTCCCTTGAGTTTTTCGGCCACGTTGGCCTCGGTGATGGTCTCGGAGTTGATGAAGTTGATGTTCACCTTATAGTCATTATAGGTGCCGGCATGGGAGAGGCTCTCGCGGATGCTCTTGTAGGCATCCTGCAAGTCGTATTTTCCCACGAGTCCGATGCTGACGGTCTTGGTGGCCTTGTTGCGCCGCTCGATGAATGCGCGCCACGGGCCGAGGGTGGGTGTCTCGCCCGGCGTGATGCCCATCTTGCGCAGGATGGCCGTGTCGAGGCCTTGGGCCTGCATGCCGATGGGCACTTCATAGATGCTGGGCAGGTCTTCACTCTGTATCACGCAGTCGAAGTCGACATTGCAGAAGGCGGCCACCTTCTTGCGGATGTTCTCGTCGAGATGCTTCTCCGTGCGCAGCACGAGCACGTCGGGCTGTATGCCCACACTCTGCAACTCCTTCACGCTGTGCTGCGTAGGCTTCGTTTTCAGTTCGCCGGCGGCCTTCAGATAGGGCACGTAGGTGAGGTGTACGCTCAGCGCGTCGCGCCCCAGCTCCCACTTGAGCTGCCGGATGGCCTCCATGAAGGGCGCACTCTCGATGTCGCCGATGGTTCCGCCTATCTCGGTGATGACGAAGTCGTAGTGGTATTTCTTGCCGAGGAGCTTCACGTTGCGCTTGATTTCATCGGTGATGTGCGGCACCACCTGTATGGTCTTTCCCAGATAGTCGCCCCGCCGCTCCTTGTCTATCACGGCCTTGTAGATGCGGCCCGTGGTGAGCGAGTTGGCTTTGGTGGTCTGTATGCCCGTAAACCGCTCGTAGTGTCCGAGGTCGAGGTCGGTTTCCATGCCGTCCACGGTGACGTAGCACTCGCCGTGCTCGTAGGGGTTGAGCGTGCCCGGGTCGATGTTGATATACGGGTCGAACTTCTGGATGGTGATGTTGTAGCCCCTGGCTTGCAGGAGTTTACCTATCGACGATGAGATGATGCCCTTGCCAAGCGAGGAGACCACTCCGCCGGTGACGAAAATATACTTTGTTTCAGCCACGATGTATGAAAGTTTTTTAAGAAAATATGTTCTGTTATAACAAGTTGCAAAGGTAGTAGTTTTTTCGCGTACAGCGAAATAAAAGGCTAAGTTTTTTGCTGCTTCACTTTTTTATTTCTACCTTTGCCGGCGAAAAAGATACACATTGTAGAATATCTTTCACTGACATCGACATGACGAACATTAACAGATATATCCTCGGCCTGACAGCCGTCCTCACGTGGTTTGCGGCCATGCCGGCGGCAGGGCAGGGCAGGGGGGCTCAGAACGGTCATTCCGCGGGGCGGCCTGTGGCCGGAATCTATGCGAATTATCTTGACTCTCTTTCGTTGCTTCACCGGCGCGTCGATTCGCTCCGGGCCAAGAGTAGCACCACGGCGGGGGGCGGCCTGCGGGCTGCGACCTCGGTGCTTTTCACGCCGCTCACGTTCTATCACCGGCCTGCGGCCCGCTTGTTCAGTCTCGACAGTACATCAACCGGGCAATCGACTGCAAACCAACTGATAGACGGTGCACTGATGAATATTTACTTGAAACGCCCCGACCTTGTGAAAACGGGGGAGAGCGACCTCGATATCGTGAACATCATACCGGCTGACAAGGCCGAGCGGCCCGTGCGCGTGGAGCCTAAAATCGTGGACGACATCGTGGTGCAGCCCATGCAGACGGATGTGGTGCCGGTGGATGTGTTGGTGAAAAAACCTAACTTTTGGACGATTCTCGGTGACTACAACCTGCAGTTCATGCAAAACTATGTGTCGGGCAACTGGTATAAGGGCGGCGAGAGCAACTACTCGATGCTGGGCTACGTGGTGATGCAGGCCAACTACAACAACAAGCAGAAGGTGAAGTGGGACAACAAACTGGAGGTGAAACTGGGTTTGCAGACATCGCGCGGCGACTCCATCCACTCCTACCGCATGACTGAAGACCTCCTCCGCTATACCACCAAACTGGGCTTGCAGGCCACCCGACGGTGGTACTACACCGTGCAGGTGATCGCGCAGACGCAGTCGCTGCGCACCTACAAGACCAACGACCAACGCATCTATGCTTCGTTCATGGCTCCTTTTTCTTTGAACCTGTCTGTCGGTATGGACTACAACGTAGAACTGTTCCGCAAGCGGCTCACGGGAAGTGTGCATCTCGCCCCGATGGCCATGAACTGGAAATATGTGCGCCGTCCGGAACTGGCCACCCGCTACGGCATCGATGACGGCAAGAGACAGCTGACCGACTACGGTTCGGAGTTAACCGTGGATCTGTCGTGGAAGTTCTGCGACAACATCAACTGGAAGACGCGCTTCTACGGCTACACCACCTATAAGCGTGCCGAACTGGAGTGGGAGAATACGTTTGTCTTCCGCTTCAACCGCTACATCGCGGCCAACATCTTCCTCTATCCCCGCTTCGACGATGGGGCCAAGTACGATGATCGCCACGGCTACTTTCAGCTTAAGGAGTATTTGAGCCTCGGTTTCTCCTATTCGTTTTGAGGAGGGGGAGCCTCCCCCGACCCCTCCGAAGGAGGGGAGGGCCTCGCGGAGGAAAGCCTGCCCAAGCCTTTGGTGGGGCGGAACTTTCCACCAAAGGGTGGGGTGGTTGATATTTTGGGGGACGGAACTTTCTACTGAAGGACGATTGGGTTGATAGTTGGCGAGACGGAATTTTCTACTGAAGGACGATTGGGTTGATAGTTGGCGAGATGGAATTTTCTAATAAAGGACGGGCCGGTTGATAGTTGGTGGGGGGGCATTCTGAAAAGATGGTTGTCAAACTATTTGTTCGTTTTCGGCCTCTCTGCTTGCGATATTTTCAAAGGAAAGGCCACTCGCCGTAAATGGGCGATTTTGACGGTGTTTTTAAAACGCTGATTATCAACCGTTTGATTTTTGTTGACATATATCCGGACTTGAAAACGGGCTTGAAAGGGCCCAACCGGGATTACGAAATGGGCACAGTTGCAATGCAACTGTGCCCATTTTTGCTTCCAAGTGTGGCTCTTTCGCAAACTCAGTGCCCCCGAACGAGAAGACAAGCGAACCTTTTCTGTTGTCTGAAGCCGACTTCCCGTTCCGGTTGGAGAGTTTTGGCGGATGTGTTTTTGTTGGGATTATTCGCCACTATCAGGTATCTTCTTCACGCGGCGTTCGTGGCGGCCGCCCTCGAAGGAAGCTTTGAAAAACTCGTCCATAATGGCCTCGGCTGTCTTGTTGTCGATGAAGCGGCCGGGGAGCACGAGCACGTTGGCGTCGTTGTGTTGGCGGATGAGTTCAGCTATATCCTTGCTCCAAGCCAGTCCGGCACGCACACCCTGATGCTTGTTGAGCGTGATGGCCATGCCCTCACCGCTGCCACAGATGGCAATACCGGGATAGACTTCCCCGCTCTCGATGGCTTTGGCTAGTGGATGGGCAAAGTCGGGATAGTCTACACTCTCGTCACTGTAGGTGCCGAAATCCTTGATGGGGTAGCCCTTCTTCTCTAAATAGTCTAACACAAATCGCTTCAAGGGGAAACCGGCGTGGTCGCAGGCCAGTCCAACTGTCTTTACTTCCATAGTCGTATAAATTTAAAATTCAAATAGTTAAATATTCAAATGTTTCTAACATTCAAAGATTCAGGCATTCAAAGACTCAAAAATATCGGGCAGTAGGGGCAGTGCTTGATGCCTGCCCGTACGTTTCGGAGAAACGTTCTCCCACATCTGCGGCCGAGCGAACGCGTTTGGCAGAAACATTCCCGAGTCTGCGGGTGCGACCGGCCGATGGCGTGTGATACGATTTTTCAAATCGTGCGGGCTGGCATCAAGCACTGCTCCTACACGTTGGGGAAAGGCCTTTGAATCTTTGAATGCTTGAATTTTTGCATCTTACTCTACAGCATGGCTTTCACCTGCTTGTAGACATTCTCGCCCGTGTAGCCGAGTTTCTCGTCAAGCACCTTGTAGGGAGCGGAGAATCCGAAGCTCTCCAAGCCCCACACCTTGCCGTTGGCTCCCACGAGACCTTCAAGAGTGACGGGCAGACCGGCTGTCAGACCGAATATTTTGCTGCCTGTGGGCAGGATGCGCTCTTGATAGTCCTTGGGTTGGCTGCGGAAGAGACCCTCGGAGGGGACGCTCACCACACGCAGTTTCACGCCGTCTTGGCGGAGCAGCTTGGCACCGGCTTCGAGCGTGGAAACCTCAGAACCGGAAGCGAGCAGAATGACATCGAACTGTTCGTCGGAGCCGGCCACGATGTAGGCTCCTTTCTCGGCTTGACCGTAGTCGTTGCCCTCGGGCAGCATCTCGATGTTCTGGCGCGAGAGGATGAGAGCCGTCGGGGTGGCCGTGTTTTCCATGGCCATGCGCCAGCACACAGTGGTCTCCTCGGCATCGGCCGGACGCACGACGAGCATACTGTTGCGCCCGTGGTGGTTTTTGAGTTTCTCCATGAGCCGGATTTGCGCTTCCTGCTCCACGGGCTCGTGGGTGGGGCCGTCTTCGCCCACGCGGAAAGCGTCGTGGGTCCAGATGAACTTCACGGGCAGTTCCATCAGTGCAGCCATGCGCACCGCCGGTTTCATGTAGTCGGAGAACACGAAGAATGTGCCGCAGGCAGGAATCACACCGCCGTGCAGGGCCATGCCGATGCAGCAGCAGGCCATGGTGAGTTCGGCCACGCCGGCTTGGAAGAAAGCACCGCTGAAGTCGCCGCGCTGCAGGTCGTGGGTCTTCTTGAGGAAGCCGTCGGTCTTGTCGGAGTTGGAAAGGTCGGCACTGGCGCAAATCATGTTGGGCACCTGCTCGGCCAGCACGCTCAGCACCGTGGCCGAAGCACCGCGGGTGGCAGCCCCGGCTTTTTGTTGCACCTTGCTCCAGTCTATCTTCGGGGCCTTGCCGCTGAACCACTCTTCCATCCGGGCGGCCTTCTCGGGATTGGCTTTGGCCCACGCAGCCTTTTCGGCATGGCGCGCGGCCACAATCTTTTTGAGTTCCTCCTTGCGGTGGGCGTAGAGTTTCTCCACCTCGGGGAATATCTTGAAGGGATGCTCCGGGTCGCCGCCGAGATTCTTCACCGTGTTCACGAAAGCCTCGCCGCCAAGCGGAGCACCGTGGGTCTTGCAGTTGCGCTCATAGCTGGAGTTATCGTCCTTGCGGGCACCCTTGCCCATGATGCAGTGCCCGATGATGAGCGAGGGACGCTCGGTCTCGGCCTGCGCCTTGCGGAGGGCTTCACGAATCTGGTCGCAGTCGTTGCCGTCTATCTTCTGGACAAACCATCCCCACGCCTCATACTTCTTGGCCGTGTTTTCCACGGTCACCACCTTGGTCTCTGTGGAGAGCTGGATGTCGTTGGCATCATAGAACATGATGAGGTTGTCGAGGCCCAATGTGCCGGCGATGCGGCCTGCGCCCTGCGAGATTTCCTCCTGCACGCCGCCGTCGGAGATGTAGGCATAGATGGTCTGGCGCATCACGTCGCCCAGACGGGCCTTGAGAAATTTGGCGGCGATGGCGGCACCCACGGCAAACGTGTGGCCCTGTCCCAGCGGCCCGGAAGTGTTCTCGATGCCGCGGGCGAGTTCACGCTCGGGGTGGCCGGGAGTCACCGAGCCCCACTGGCGGAGCTGCTGCAGGTCGTCGAGCGAAAACTTGCCGATGAGTGCCAACTGCGAGTAGAGCATGGGAGCCATGTGGCCCGGGTCGAGGAAGAAGCGGTCGCGGCCTTCCCACTCGGGATTTTCGGGGTCGTAGACGAGAAATTCGGAGTAGAGCACGTTGATAAAGTCGGCTCCGCCCATAGCACCTCCGGGGTGGCCCGATTTGGCTTTTTCGACCATTGAAGCAGCCAGAATACGGATGTTGTCGGCTGCAAGATTCATTGTTTTTTTATCGTTCATGTGTTTGATGATGGGTTATCTTTCTTGAGGAGTCAAAGGGAGTTAAAGGGAGTTAAGGAGTTAAGACAACGGCCTTGTCGCTTACAGACATTGGAGACCGGCACTCGCTTCGCCCGTCAGACATCGGAGCCGACAGCCTTATAGCCCGGCTGTGTCCCTCTACCTATTGACAATCCGCAGCCTGTCCTTTTGACGGGCAGGCAGCGGACATCACGTGTTGCAAATATACTATTTTAAATTTAAAACGACGATTGATTTGGCAGGAATTTTTACCGTAAGGGTGTTTTTCTTCACCTTGGCGTCGTTGAAAGCCTGCGGTTTCACCACATCGGGGTGCTCAAAATCGTTGTAGTCGTTGATTTTCTTCGACGTGAGGATGCTGCCCGTGGCTGTCTTCACGGCTTTTGCGCCCATGCCGTCGAGACTCACCTTCACCTCGCGGGCCTTGTCGAGCATCACGTTGGCCAGTGCCACCACGATGGAGCCGTCGGCCTTGCGGGCTGCGGAAATGTTCACCTCGGGAATGTTCTCCTGTCCGTCGGCGTGCGGATAGACAGCCGTCTGGAGGTCGACGGGCAGATAGGTGGCTTCTTGGAAGTCGCGATACATCTTGAACACATGGTAGGTCGGTGTGAGCACCATGTGTCCTGTGCCCTTGGTGTCGGTGAGAATCATCGACTGGAGCACATTCACCACCTGTGCGATGTTGGCCATCTTCACCCGTTCGGTGTACTTGTGGAAGATGTTGAGCGTGAGGGCGGCCACCATCGCGTCGCGCATACAGTTTTGCTGGTAGAGGTGTCCGCGTATGGTGCCCGGTTCCTCGTCCCACCAAGTGCCCCATTCGTCCACCATGAGGGCCACGCGGTTCTTGGGGTCGGCCTTGTCCATCACGGCGATGTGGTCTTTCACCAGTTCGTCCATCTTGAGGCTGGTGAAGAGTGTGTTGTAGTATTCGCCGTCGGTGAAGCGGGTGGCAGACCCGTGTTTGCGCCAGTCGCGCACGGCATAGTAGTGTAGAGACACGCCCTGCATCCGGTCACCGATGCGCTCCATGAGCACCTTCGTCCAGTTGGTGTCGCCGGCATTGGCCCCGCTGGCGATGCGGAAGAGGCGGTTTTTGTCGTCGTAGTTGCGCAGATAGGTGTTGTATTGGCGGAAGAGGTCGCTGTAATATTCCGGGCGCATGTTGCCTCCGCAGCCCCACGCCTCGTTGCCGATGCCGAAGTATTTCACTTTCCACGCCTTCTCGCGCCCGTTCTGGCGGCGCAGTTTGGCCATCGGTGTGTCGCCGTCGCTGGTCATGTATTCCACCCATTGGGCCATTTCCTTCACCGTGCCGGAGCCCACATTGCCGCTGATGTAGGGTTCGCAGCCCAACATCTCGCAGAGGTTGAGGAACTCGTGCGTACCGAAGGAGTTGTCTTCGATGGTGCCTCCCCAGTTGTTGTTTCGCAGGGAAGGTCGCTTGTCACGCGGACCGATGCCGTCCATCCAGTGATAGTCGTCGGCAAAGCAGCCGCCCGGCCAGCGCAGCACGGGCACGTGGAGGTCTTTCAAGGCCTGAAACACGTCGTTGCGGTAACCCTTGGTATTGGGGATGGGGGAGTTTTCGCCCACCCACAGACCGCCGTAGATGCAGGTTCCGAGGTGTTCGGCAAACTGTCCGTAGATTTCCTTGTTGATTTTCTGAGTGCCCTTGTCGGCATGGATGGTGGCTGTTGCGTCTTGGGCATTCACGCCGAGGGCGAACGCTGCCGAAAGGAGCGTGGTGGTAATAAGTCGTTTCATGATTTTGTTGAATTATTGAGTGATTGTTTGGTTCGGTGTCTCCATGCGCCCGAGAGGCGGACGGAGGAGGGGGAGCGGAGCGTGCAAGGAGTGGAAAGGCATGGCCGTAGCGGACTGTCCTACCACTCCCTGCATCTCGCTGCGGGTCATTTCTTCCACTTCACGGCGGCCTGTTCTATCCCGAGGCCCGCCTTGTAGTTTTCGATGTAAGCGTTGAAGCCTGCCACGTCTTCGGGCGTGGGAGCTACTTCCGTGCCCTTGTTGCCGGCAAACACCCGGCTGTCGAGGAAGTCGGGGAGCGACAGGTGGGCCTCGTTGTTCACGAGGAAAGAGGCAAGCAGGGCTATTCCCCACGCTCCGCCTTCGCCCGCTGTCTCCATCACAGAGATGGGAGAGTTGAGCGCGGCGGCCAGGATGCGCTGTCCCACGCCGGGTGTCTTGAACAATCCGCCGTGGCCGGTGATGCGGTCAACGGCCACCTTCTCTTCCTTGAACAGGATGTCATTGCCTATCTTGAGTACACCGACGGCGGCATGCAGATGGGCGCGCATGAAGTTGGCGAGGCTGAACTTGTCGCCCGCCGAGCGCACAAAGAGCGGTCGGCCCTCGGCCAAGCCTGTCACGGGTTCGCCCGAGAAATAGTTGTAGGCCACGAGTCCGCCGCAGTCGGCATCGCCCGTGAGCGCATGGTTGTAGAGTTTGCCGAACACCTCGTTCATGTCGACGGGCACGCCCAGCAGCTGCTGATACTCCTTGAAGAGGTTGACCCATGCGTTGAGGTCGGAGGTGCAGTTGTTGCAATGCACCATAGCCACAGGACTGCCGTCGGGCGTGGTCACCATGTCTATCACCTCGTAGGGCTTCGAGAGATTCTTCTCGAGCACGAGCATTGAGAATGAGGAAGTTCCGGCCGACACGTTGCCCGTGCGCTGCTTCACCGAGTTGGTGGCGGTCATGCCCGTTCCGGCATCGCCTTCGGGGGGACAGAGCGGTGTGCCGGGCTCCAGATGGCCGGAGGGGTCGAGGAGTTTGGCACCCTCGGGAGTAAGCCGCCCGGCACTTTCGCCTGCCGGGAGCACCCGGGGCAGAAGGTCGGAGAGCCGCCAGCCGAAGCCCTTGGGGGCCACGAGGCGGTCGAACTGCTCCACCATGCAGGCGTCATAGTTTTTCGTGTCGGGGTCAATGGGGAGCATACCCGAGGCGTCGCCGATGCCCAGCACCTTCTCGCCCGTGAGTTGCCAGTGGATATAGCCGGCCAGTGTGGTGAGAAACTTGATGTCTTTCACGTGCTCCTCGCCGTTGAGGATGGCCTGATAGAGATGCGAGATGCTCCAGCGCAAGGGGATGTTGAACGCGAAGAGCTCCGATAGTTCGGCCGCAGCCTGTGCGGTGTTGGTGTTGCGCCACGTGCGGAAAGGCACCTGTATCTTGTCGTCGGCGCCGAAAGGCATGTAGCCGTGCATCATGGCGCTGATGCCGATGGCGGCCAGCGACCGTATCTCCGTGCCATACTGCCGCTTGACATCCGCGCGCAGATTGGCGTAGCAATCTTGCAGTCCGGCCCAGATGGCATCGATGCTGTAAGTCCACAGTCCGTCCACGAGCTGGTTTTCCCATTCGTGGCTGCCTTGGGCTATCGGCTTGTTTTCCCCGTCGATGAGGACGGCTTTGATGCGGGTGGAGCCGAACTCAATGCCCAGAATGGCTTTGCCGGCTTCGATGGTTGATTTTGCTTCCATGTTGTTTGAGTTTACGAGTTTGCGAGTGGACGAGTAAACGAGTTGACAAGTAGACGAGTTGTGTGCAGTTGATGCGCCGATTCCGAATCGGCAAACTGCCCACCTTTTATATAATAGGGCCGCCAACTTGCCTGCTTGTTTGTCCGTCCGCTCGTCTGCCCTCCTTATCGGAGGGCCTTGTTGAGCATGTAGTACACCTCGTTCATGCGCAGATCCTGACGGAAATGCTCGATGTCGGTGTCCTTGTTGATGATGCAGCACTCGATGTCGGCAATCTCGGCATAGTCGCGCCAGTATTCGTCGGTGAGTCCGAAGCTGAAGCAGCTGTGGTGCGTACCACCGGCATTGAGCCAGCAGCCCACGCCCACTTCGAAGGTGGGTTCGGGAATCCAGAGCGCGGAAGCGACGGGCAGCTTGGGCAGCGGCTTGCTCTTGATGAGGTTCACATCGTTGGCGATGAGGCGGAAGCGGTTGCCCATGTCCACGATGGTGGCCGTGGTGCCGTGTCCCTGCTTGGCGGTGAACACGAGGCGGGCCGTCGGTGTCTTGCGCACACCGATGCCGAGGAAGTGTACCTCCAACCGGGGCTTCTCCTCCGCGATGTCGGGATTGATTTCGAGCATGTGCGATTCGAGGATGGAAGTGTTGTCGCCGTCGAAATTGAGCGTGTAGTCTTCGAGGAACGAAGTGCCGCCGTCGAGGCCTTGGCTCATAAACCAGACAGTGCGATAGAGCGCGGCACTCTTCCAGTCGCCCTCGGCACCGAAGCCGAATCCGTCGCTCATCATGCGCTGGGAGGCCAGTCCCGGAATCTGATCGAAGCCCTTGCCGGTCTCTTCCACGTTTACATCGCCCAAGTCGTCGAAGTTGGTGGTGAAGCCCTTGGCCCCCTTGGCAGCCATCACGGCACGCAGGGTGAGTTCGGCCTTGGCGGCATTCCACACCTTCCGGTAGGCCTCGGAGTTTTCATCCTTGATGTCTTCGGCCACCTGATATTCCTTGAAGTAAACGTCTTTCACGAGTGCCGTAACGTCGGCATCTTTCACTTCGTTGAAGAAGGTCATCACTTCCGAGAACGGCATGTAGTCTACATGGTAGCCCAACACCTGCTCGGCAGCCACTTTGTCGCCGTCGGTCACGGCCACGTTGTTCATCTGGTCGCCGAAGCGGAGGATGAGCATGTCCTGCGAGTCGGCCCAGCCGGCGCACACCCGCTCCCACACGGCGATGCGCTCTTGTGTCTTCTCGTCTTTCCAGTAGCCGATGACGGTCTTGCGGGGCTTGCGCAGACGGGTGAGGATGTGGGCAAACTCGCGGTCGCCGTGGGCACTCTGGTTGAGGTTCATGAAGTCCATGTCGATGGACTCGTAAGGTATCTGCCGGTTATATTGGGTGTGGAGGTGGAGCAGCGGTTTGCGGAGCATCTGCAATCCGTGAATCCACATCTTGGCGGGAGAGAACGTGTGCATCCATGTGATCACGCCGATGCACTTCTTGTCGTTGTTGGCCCGGGCCATCACATCGGCCACTTCGGCCGAACTGTTGGCCGTACCTTTATACACCACCTTCACGGGCAGGCGGCCGGAGTTGTTCAGTCCCTCCACCATTTCCTTGGAGTGACCGTCTACCTGTACCACGGCGTCGCCCCCGTAGAGAAGCTGTGCGCCGGTGACAAACCATACTTCGAAATTCTCAAATGCTTTAACCATAATCGTTTGAATTTAGGAACCCCTCGCCGGCCTTCTCCTTGGCGGGAGAAACAAGGGCCTTACAGGTCCCGACCGGGTGGGGGAATAGTTATTTGTTGATTGTTTGTTTACTTCTTCTGTCCGTAATAGGCGTTGGGCCCGTGCTTGCGGCTGAAGTGTTTCTCCACGAGCAGCGGGTTCATCGTTGTCTGCGGATTCACGGCCAGCGAGATGTGGGCCATCTTGGCTACCTGCTCCGCCACCACGGCGTGATAAACCGCCTCGTCGGCATCCTTGCCCCACGTGAAGGGCCCGTGGTTCTTGACGAGCACAGCCGGCGTATGCACGTAGTTGATGTTGTCGCGCTTGAAGCGGTCGACAATCACCACGCCCGTGTTGTGCTCGTATTCGGCCATCTGGCCGGCTGTCATGTCGTCGGTGCAGGGGATGGCGTCATGGAAATAGTCGGCATGAGTGGTGCCGATGTTGGGAATGTCGAGACCGGCCTGCGCCCACGCCGTGGCGTAGGTGGAGTGGGTGTGTACCACGCCGCCTATCTCGGGAAACTCACGGTAGAGCACCAAGTGGGTGGGCGTGTCGGACGAGGGTTTGAGGTCGCCCTCCACCACCTTGCCGGTGTGCAGGTCGACCACCACCATGTCGTCGGCCTTCATGTTGTCGTAGCTCACACCCGACGGTTTGATGACGACGAGGCCCTTCTCGCGGTCGATGCCCGAGACATTGCCCCATGTGAATATGACGAGATGGTGTTTCACAAGGTCGAGATTGGCCTTGAACACCTTTTGTTTCAGTTCTTCTAACATGCTTTTTTGAGTTATGGATTGCTTGTTGTCACTTCAGGTTGAAGGTGGGGTCGTCCTCGTAGATGCGCTTGTTGAAGCGGTAGAGGGCGGCTCCCCGTTTGGATGTCACCTTGTCGATGAGTTCCGTCTTCTCGATGAAGTCGATGTCTTTGATGCGCTTGCGGAAGTTGCGCTTGTCGATGGGGCTGCCCTGCACGGCCTCGTAGACGTGTTGCAGCTGTGTGAGCGTGAAGAGGCTTGGCAGCAGCCGGAAGCCCAGCGGCTCGGTGTTGATGCGCCGGCGTATCTGTGCGAGCGCGTTGCGCACCATGATGTTGTGGTCGGAGTAGAGCGTGGGCAGTTCGTCGAGGTTGACCCATTGCAGCCCATACTGCTCGCGCAGACTGTCGTCGTAGTCTTTCACGTTGATGAGCGTGCAGTAGGCCACGGAGATGACGCGCTCTCCCGGGTCGCGGTCGATGGCACCGAAGGCCCCCACCTGCCGGATATAGAGGTTGCGCATGCCCGTGAGTTCGTAGATCACTCGGTTGGCGGCATCTTCCAGACTCTCCTCGGCCCCCACGAATCCACCGTAGAGCGACCATTCGCCGCGTCCGGGATCCATCTGCCGCTTGCCGATGAGTATTCTCAGTTTGTTTTCCTCAAATCCGAAAATGAGGCAGTCCACGGAGACGAAGACCTTGGAGTGTTCGCCATAAAATCCTGTCATGAGTATTGGTTGTTTTTTGTTTCGTTGATATTGGTGTGCCGGTGAAGCGGGCAGGGGACTTGTGACCCGCAGTCCGCTTCACCGCACGCTTACCAGAGGATAACGTAGAGCAGCAGCGTGATCACGGCGATGCCGATGGTGCCGTAGGTGTAGCTGCGCGTGGTGGCAAAGAGGCCGAGGTTGATGGGCAGTGCCTTCTCGTCGCGCACCTTGTCCATGGAGTTGCTGTAAAGCCACACGGCCGACGACCCCACGAGCACGCCGAAGAAGAAGAAGGCCTGGAAGCCGATGTCGTTGAGATAGGCGATGAGGTTGCTGTCGGGGTCGGCACCGGGATTCATGGCTCCGAGCGTGGTGACGATGGCAGCCGCCACAATCATCAGCACGCCTGCACCGCCGAGTATCTTCGACCACAGGAGCATGGCCTTGCGGTCGCTCTCGGAGGGTTGCTCGCAGCCCACGGTCTTCTTGTCGAAGTAGGATACAATCACGAAGAACGTGAAGAGGATGATGAAGATGTAGCCGGCGCGGAACTGGAAGGCCACATCGCCAAGCGTCACCTTGAAGAGCACGCCCATCGGGATGGTGAGGATGGCCGTCCACACGGCAGCCAGCGAGGAAGCCCGCTTCCACAGCAGGCCGAGACCGAACACAACGATGATGCCCGGATAGATGAAGCCGGAATACTCCTGAATGTACTGGAAGGCCTGATCGAGACCGCCGAGCAGGGGTTTCACGGCCACCAGAGCGATGACGAGGGCGGCCACGGCCACCAACCGACCCACGCCCACGAGCTGCTTGTCGCCGGCATTGCGGTTGATGTATTTCTTGTAGATGTCCATCGTGAAGAGCGTGGAGGTGGAGTTGAACATCGAGGCCAGCGACGAGATGATGGCTGCCGTGAGGGCGGCGAAGCTCAGACCCTTGATACCCGTGGGGGTGAAGTTGCGGATGAGCCAGGGGTAGGCGTCGTCGGCCACGTTGATTTTGCCTTGCAGGTTCATGCCGGCGAAGGCGTCGGGATTCTGCATGATGTAGTAGGCGCAGATACCGGGCAGCACCACGATAAACGGAATGAGAATCTTCAGGAAGCCGGCGAAGACGAGTCCTTTCTTGGCCTCGTCGATGTTCTTGGCGGCCAGTCCTTTCTGGATGATATACTGGTTGAAGCCCCAGTAGCCGAGGTTGGTGAGCCACACGCCGCCCACCACGGCGGCGATGCCGGGCACGTTGGCGAAGGCATCGGCATTGTGGCTTTGCTGTATCACGAGATGGAAGTGTACGTCTTGCGCGTGGGCACCCGTGGTGAGGTCGTGAAACACTTTGCCCAGTGCGCCGAGTGTGTCGGTGCCGAACACGCCGGCCATCTCGCTGAGGGCCACATAGGCGGTGACCAGACCGCCGCCCACGAGGAATGTCACCTGCATCACATCGGTCCATGCCACCGAGGCCAGACCACCGTAGATGGAGTAGATGCCGGCCACGAGGAAGAGTCCGAAGATGATGAGCATACGCATGGACACCTCGATGCCGAAGATGCTCACGGCCATGCCCTGCAGACCGAGTATCTGCTCAATGGCAAGTGCGCCGAGCCAGGCCACGGAGGTGAGGTTGACGAACACGTAGAGGAAGAGCCAGAGGATGGAGAAGGCCAGTCCCACACCGTCGTTGTAGCGTTCGCGGAGGAACTGGGGGATGGTGAATATCTTGCGGTCGAGCATCACGGGCAGCAGGAACTTGCCGATGACCACGAGCGTGATGGCGGCCATCACCTCGTAGGCTGCGATGGCGATGCCGTCGCGGAAGCCCGTGCCCGACATGCCGATAAACTGTTCGGCGGAGATGTTGGCGGCGATGAGCGAGGCGCCCACGGCCCACCATGTGAGGGTGTTGCCGGCGAGGAAGTAGTCGTTGGCGGTTTTTTCCTTGCCGCCTTTGTTGCGGCTCAGAAACAGTCCCAGTCCTACCAATAATATAAGGTAGACGATGAGAATCAGAAAGTCGATGGTCTTGAAGCCCGATGTGGCCAAGGCTTGTGAAATGTTGTTCATTGTTGGTGAGTGAGAGCCTCCCCCGGCCCCTCCGAAGGAGGGGAGTGCCTCGCGGGACACGGGTGGATATGGGGTGATGTTTTAGTCCACTGGTGGAAACCCGTTTGGGGGAGAGGTTGTTGGTTTATTGGTTAATTGATATTTCTGTTATTTGTTAAAGCAATCGTTAAAACATTTGTTAAAGCACTCGTTAAAACATTTGTTAGAACATTTGTTAAAGCAATCGTTAAAACATTTATTAAAGCACTTCTGTTTCAAGGATAACACTCATTCAGCCTGTGTCCCGCCAGGCACTCCCCTCCTTTGGAGGGGCCGGGGGAGGCTAAACCTATATGCCAAGTGCGAGACATACGTCTCTCCCGGTTTCAGATAGGGGTTGGAGACCTCCCACCCCTTGGTCTTGGCCACCGTCTTGGTGGGCGAGTCGGGATATTTCTGGCTCTCGAAGCACACGCTCACGTGCTTGGGATATTTCACCCCGTGCTTGCCCGGGATGCCCGTGCCCTGGAAGTTGCCCGTGTAGACCTGCAGGCCCGGTTCGTCGGTGAACACTTCGAGCAGGATGCCCGTCTTGGGCGAGTAGAGGCTGGCGGCCACTTCGGACATGTTGCCCTTGCCGTCCTTGAAGGTGTTCAGGCACCAGTTGTGGTCGTAGCCCGTGGCATTCTTGATTTGTTCGAATGTCGTGTCGCAGGCCTCACCGATGGGCTTGGCCTTGCGGAAGTCCATAGGCGTGCCCTCCACGCTCTTGATTTCGCCCGTGGGGATATAGAGTTTGTCGCTCGGTGTGAAGCTGTCGGCATTGATGTACATCACCTCGTCGAAGGCATCCTTCGACGGGTCGCCGTTCAAGTTGAAATAGGAGTGGTTGGTCATGTTGACCACGGTCTCCTTGTCGGTCGTGGCCTCAAAGGCGATGTCGAGCGTGTTGTCGCTTTTCACGGTGTAGGTGGCCTTGGCCTTCACCGTGCCGGGGAAACCGTTGTCGCCGTCGGGCGAGGTGAGCGTGAACACCACGCTCGAGTCGGTGCGGCTCTCGATGTCGTATATCTTGTTGATCCAGCCCGTGTTGCCGCCCCCGTGCAGACAGTTGCCGTTGTCGTTGTCGCGCAGGGTGTACTGTTTGCCGCCGGCGGTGAGCCGTGCCCCCTTGATGCGGTTGGCGTAGCGGCCCACGGTCGAACCGTAGTCAGACGGCGAGTTGAGCGTGTCGGCATACTGCGCGATGTTGTCGTAGCCCAGCACCACGTCGGTGGGCTTGCCGTCCTTGTCGGGCACGGTGATAGACACCACCCGGCCGCCATAGTTGGTGAGGCACACTTCCATGCCGTTGTTGTTGTGCAGTGTCACGAGTTCGGTCTTCTTGCCGTCGATGGTCGAATCGAAGGCTGCCGGGTCGAGTCCGGAGGCCGTGAGCCGGTTTTCTCCGCCCGCTCCGCAGGCCGTGAGCATCATGGTGGCCGTTGCGGCTCCAAGAATCAGATGGTTGATTTGTCTCATTTGTCGAGGTTTTGTAGGTTATTAGTTATTTTGGGTGTAAATTTACAACTTTTCCCCTAAAGTTGTATCTCTTTGGCATCGGTTTTTTCGTGCAACGGTGTAAATATAACACTTTTTAATAGTCCCTCTGTCTTCGTCGCGCGGCAGGGGTGGCTGCGCCGCGCCGCTTCCCGGACTTCGGAGAGGGTGGGAGGGCGATGGCTGTCTGTCGCCCGGCGATTGTCCGATATTTTCTGTTCCGATTTGCATTTCGCCTTTTTTTGTTGTACCTTTGCCGTAGGAAAGGGAGTGCGGAAGTGCTTCCTTTTTTTATTGAATAGTCCCCAACAAGCCCCCCAAAAAACCTCGCTGAGAGACCCCCAACCCCCTAAAGGGGGCTTTTCCAACCAGTTATGGGTTGCGATTCGGCCCCAACAGCTTTCTGAAAGGGCCTCTTTGGCGTTGTCATCCGGCCCAAGTGGGCTTCTAAGTGTGGCCGTTTTGCAAGGTCGGTCGGGCCGAGTGAGAATTTTGATGGGGCGGATGAGGCAAATGGGACAACTATATTTGGTGGAACAAATGGGCGCGGGGAAAAGTCGTGTAAGGCTTTTTCGAAATCTAAATAAGTTTATGACTATACCCTCCGGCAATCCCTTGTCGGCCTGCGAGGGGAGGGGGACGGGGATATTCGTTTCATCCGCACCATTCGCCGGCAAAAACACTCTTCGGCGAATTATACGAATTATGCGAATGCAGCTTGCGGAACAATTCGTTTCATCCGCACCATTCTCCGGCAAAAACACTCTTCGGCGAATGGTGCGGATTACGCGAATGCCGTTTGAGAAATAATCCGTTTTCTCCTCCCCGTTCCGCAAATTCTTTGTAACTTTGTGCGCAATAAAGCAAAACCGAACTATGGACAAGTTTTCATGGAAGAATAAGTTTCTTACCCTTATGTGTGCAACCCTATTGGCCGGCACTTCCGCCGCACGGGAGCAAGGCCGCCTCGACCTGCAGACCATCACCTCGGGCGAACTCGCGCCTGCCTACATCACCGGCATCAACCCCATTGCGGGTACCGATCTCTATGCGCAGGTGAGTGCCGACGGTCGGCAAATCGTCAGCCGCTCGTTCAAGACGGGGCGGCAACGGGCTGTGCTCTTCGACGTGGCCGCCACCGAGGGCGAACACATCGACGCGTTCGACGGCTATGAGATGGACCGGCAGGGCCGCCAACTGCTCATCCGCACCCGCACCGAGGCCGTGTACCGGCGTTCCTACAAGGCCGAGTTCTACTGCTACGACATCGCCACCCGACGGCTCTCGAAACTCTCGGAGGGCGGGTCGCAGCAGGTGCCGGCCTTCTCGCCCGACGGGCGGAAGATAGCCTTCGTGCGCGACAACAACCTCTTTGTGGTGGCCGACGGGCACGAGCGGCAGGTGACGACCGACGGGCGGTTTAACGAAATCATCAACGGCATACCCGACTGGGTGAACGAGGAGGAGTTCGGCTTCAATCGCGCCTTTGCCTTCAATGCCGACGGCACGCGGCTCTGCTGGCTCCGCTACGACGAGTCGCGGGTGAAGACCTACGCCCTGCAACTCTTCAAGGGCGAGTGTCCCGAGCGTGAGGCACTGGCCGACTATCCCGGCGAATACTCCTACAAATATCCCAAGGCAGGCTATGACAACTCCGTCGTGAGCGCGTGGAGCTGCGACCTCGGGAGTGGTGAGGTGCGCCGGCTGCAAGTGCCGTTGGCCGCCGACGGCTACATGCCCCGCATCAAGGCCACAGCCGACAGCCGCGCCATGATTGTCTACACCATGAACCGCCATCAGGACACGCTCTGCCTCTACCGCGCCGACCCCGCCACGGGCCTCTCGCGGCTGCTCATCAGCGAGAGTGTGCCGCGCTACGTGAAGGAGGAGGCGATGGAGGGCATCACCGTGCTCGACCGCCACATCCTCGTGCCCAGCGACCGCGACGGCTACATGCACCTCTATCTCTACGACATGGAGGGTCGTCTGCTGCGGCAGGTGGAGCGCGGCGACTACGATGTGACGGCGGTCTGCGGCTTCGACGAGCGGCGGGGCGATGTCTACTATCAGGCTGCGCGGCTCAATGCCCACGACAGGCAGGTGTATGTGACCCGGGCCGACGGACGCACCGAACGGCTCACCGACCGCGAGGGCAACAACTCAGCTGTCTTCTCGGCCGACCTGCACTATTTCGTCAACGTGTGGAGCGACTATGACCATCCCTATGTCTTCACCTTGCGCACGAATGGGGGCAAGACGCTCGCCGTGCTCGAAGACAACCACAAGTTGGCAGGCCGGTTGGCCGACTATGGTTTCGGCCGCCGCGAGACTTTCTCGTTTGTCACCTCCGAGGGCGTGCGGCTCGACGGATGGATGGTGAAGCCGACCGACTTCGACCCCTCCCGCCGCTATCCCGTGATTCTCTACCAGTATTCCGGGCCCGGCAGCCAACAGGTGATAAACGCCTGGAGCACCGGCAGCATGGGGCAGGGTGGGGCCTTCGACCACTATCTGGCGCAGCAGGGCTTCATCGTGGCCTGCGTGGACGGGCGCGGAACGGGTGGCCGCGGGGCGGAGTTTGAGAAGGTCACTTATCTGAAACTGGGCGAACTGGAGGCCCGCGACCAAGTGGAGACGGCCCTCTATCTCGGCACGCTGCCCTACGTGGACAAAGACAATATCGGCATCTGGGGCTGGAGTTTCGGCGGTTTCTGCACACTCATGAGCATGAGCGAGGGCCGCGGGGTGTTCAAGGCCGGTGTGGCTGTGGCGCCGCCCACCAACTGGAAGTTTTACGACACCATCTACACCGAACGGTACATGCGCACGCCCCGCGAAAATGCCGAGGGCTACAAGACCAATCCCATTGAGCGGGCCGACCGTCTGCACGGTTCGCTGCTCATCTGCCACGGACTGGCCGACGACAATGTGCATCCTCAAAACGCATTCGAATATTCCGAAGCGTTGGTGCAGGCAGACAAAGACTTTAAGGAAAACTTCTACGTGAACCGCAACCACGGCATCCGCGGCGGCAACACCCGCACGCATCTGCTGCGCCAGATTTCGCAGTGGTTTGAGAGGGAATTAAAGTAGTTAGGAGTTTTATTGGGAGTTTTTTTGTAAGGAGTTAAAGGGAGTTAAGGAGTTAAAGGGAGTTAAGACAATAGTCTCATCGCTTATAAAAATTGTTCTTGTAAGCAATAAGGCCGTTGTCTTAACTCCCTTTAACTCCTTAACTCCCTTTAACTCCTAGGGAAAAACTCCCTTTAACTCCTAAAAAGCTCCTAACTTCCTTTTCGCGTTTTCTATGCGTTCCGGTGTGGGCGGTTCCACCCCTTTGAGCGGATAGTCAAGCCCGAGTTTCTCATATTTATACGTGCCCAACGTGTGATAGGGCAACACATCCACGCGCTCCACATTGGTCAGCGTGTCGAGGAAAGCCCGCAGCCGGGCGAGATAGTCGTCGCGGTCGGTGATGCCGGGGATGAGCACATGGCGTATCCACACCGGTTTGTGAATGTCGCTCAAGTAGCGGGCGCAGTCGAGAATGTTGCGGTTGGAGTGCTTTGTCAGCTTGCGGTGCTCATCGTCGTCTATGTGCTTGATGTCGAGCAAGATAGTGTCGGTGTACTTCATCAGCTCTTCAAACTTGGCAAACCATGCCCCCTGCCGCGTGAAAGGCTGCGCCGAGGTGTCAAGACACGTGTTGATGCCCCGCTCGTGAGCCTTGCGGAAGAGTTCCGTGAGGAAGTCTATCTGCATCAATGCTTCGCCGCCGCTCACGGTGATGCCGCCCTCCCGGCCCCAATAGGAGCGGTAGTGCTCGGCCCGGTCGAGCAGTTCGTCGGCCGTCATCTTTTCCCCCACGCCCGTCTGCCACGAGTCGGGGTTGTGGCAGAACTGGCAGCGCATGGGGCAACCTTGCAGAAAGATGAGAAACCGGATGCCCGGGCCGTCCACCGAACCGAAGGTCTCGATGCTGTGGATGAAGCCGAAAAGGGGTAGCCCCACCCCCGGCACGGCCTCACCCCCCGGCCCCTCTCCGAGGGGAGAGGGGAGTGAAGTGCCTTGTGGGTGAAAGATATCTTGTATGTTCTTGTTGTTATCCATGTTATCATCCATAATGTTATGTAGCAAAAGAAAAAGCCTCACCCCCCGGCCCTCTCCCCTTGGCGAGGGGCCGGGGGTGAGGCTGTGTCGGGAGTGAGGCCGTTCCGGCTGCCTAAGCTTATTCCTTTTCTTACAACCTTCCGTGTGCCTGTCGGGCAATCACGTCAAGCTGCTGCTCGCGGGTGAGGTCGATAAACTTCACGGCGTAGCCGCTCACACGGATGGTGAAGTTCTGGTATTCCTCTTTCTCGGGATGCTCCATGGCATCTTTGAGCTTCTCCACGCCGAAGACATTCACGTTGAGGTGGTGTGCCCCTTGGTCGAAGTAGCCGTCCATTACGCCTACGAGCGTGTTGGCGCGTTCCTCGTCATCGTGGCCCAGTGCACCCGGACTGATGGTCTGCGTGTTGGAGATGCCGTCGAGCGCATACTCGTAGGGCAGTTTGGCCACGGAGTTGAGCGAAGCCAAGAGACCGTTCTTCTCGGCGCCATACGACGGGTTGGCACCCGGCGCAAGCGGTGTTCCGGCAGCGCGGCCGTCGGGCATGGCACCTGTGTACTTGCCATACACCACGTTGGAAGTGATGGTGAGGATGCTCGTCGTGGGCTCCGAATGGCGGTAGGTATGGTATTTGCGAATCATGCCCATGAATGTCTTGAGCAACCACACGGCTATCTCGTCGGCCCGCTCGTCGTCGTTGCCGTAGCGGGGGAAATCGCCCTCGGTCTTGAAATCAATGGGGAAGCCCGTCTCGTCGCGCACGATGTTGACCTTGGCATACTTGATGGCGCAGATGGAGTCTACCACGTGGCTGAAGCCTGCGATGCCCGTAGCGAACGTGCGGCGCACATCGGTGTCGATGAGTGCCATCTCGGCAGCCTCGTAGAAGTATTTGTCGTGCATGTAGTGGATGAGGTTGAGCGTCTTCACGTAGATGCCGGCAAGCCAGTCCATCATGTCCATGAAGCGGGGCATGAACTCCTCGTAGTCCACCACATCGCCCGTGATGGGGCGCAGGGCCGGTCCGCACTGCTCGCGGCTCTTGGCATCCACACCGCCGTTGATGGCGTAGAGCAGACACTTGGCGAGGTTGGCACGGGCGCCGAAGAACTGCATCTCCTTACCCGTCTGCGTGGCCGACACGCAGCAGCAGATGCTGTAGTCGTCTCCCCACACCGGGCGCATCACGTCGTCGTTCTCATACTGGATGGAACTTGTCTTCACCGAGATCCACGCGGCATAACGCTTGAAAGCCTTGGGCAGGCGGCTGCTGTAGAGCACGGTGAGGTTGGGCTCGGGCGACGGGCCCATGTTGATGAGCGTGTGGAGGAAGCGGAAGTCGTTTTTGGTGACCATCGAGCGTCCGTCCATGCCCATGCCTGCCACCTCGAGCGTGGCCCATACGGGGTCGCCGGAGAAGAGCTGGTTGTAGGAGGGGATGCGGGCAAACTTCACCATGCGGAACTTCATCACCAGATGGTCGATGAGTTCCTGCGCCTCCTCCTCGGTGAGCGTGCCCTCGCGGAAGTCGCGCTCGATGTAGATGTCGAGGAATGTGGACACACGGCCCACCGACATGGCGGCACCATTCTGCGTCTTCACCGCTCCCAGATAGCCGAAGTAGAGCCACTGCACGGCCTCGCGGGCGTTGGCGGCAGGGCGGGAAATGTCGTAGCCATAGAGGGCGGCCATCTCCTTCAGGCCGTTGAGGGCGCGAATCTGCATCGCAACCTCCTCGCGCAGGCGCACCACCTCGTCGATCATCCCTTGGTCGCCGATGCCTTCAAGGTCTTTCTTTTTCTCCTCGATGAGGAAGTCCACACCGTAGAGGGCCACGCGGCGATAGTCGCCCACGATGCGGCCGCGGCCGTAGGTGTCGGGCAGTCCGGTGAGGATGTGGTTGTGGCGCACGCGCTTCATCTCCGTGGTGTAGGCGTCAAACACCCCGTCGTTGTGTGTCTTAGCATATTTGGTGAATATCTCGTGAATCTTTTCAGAAGGCTGATAGCCGTAGGTGGTGCAAGCCTGTTCGGCCATCTTGATGCCGCCGTAGGGCATGAAGGCGCGCTTGAGCGGCTTGTCGGTTTGCAGGCCGACCACCTTTTCCAACTCCTTCGTGCCCTCGCCGATGTAGGCCGGGCCGTAGGCCGTCAGTCCGGAGACCACCTCCGTCTCCATATCAAGAACACCGCCCTTGGCACGCTCCTTCTTCTGGAGCTCCTTGAGCCGGCCCCACAGTGTGTCGGTAGCTTTGGTGGGCCCTGCCAGGAAGGACTCGTCGCCCTCATAGCCGGTGTAGTTGTTCTGAATGAAATCTCTCAGATCCACTTCAGAAGACCATTTGTTTCCTTTGAAACCTCGCCATTCTGTTCTCATAATTTTTTATTTGTTATTGATGAATAATACTGGGTATAAATCCTGAATCTTGTAATTCGAGTGCAAAGTTAACCTTTTTTTTCATGATATGGAAATAAAAAGGTTCATCATTTATGGGTATTTTGCAAACTGGAGTTGGCAAACGGCTTCATTAAAAGGGATATTCCGTTCAAATCCTTTAACTTTTCCTCAGTTTTCGTTTAACTTCCTTAACCATTCCGCTGCGCTTCTTTTCCACCTATTATTATATGTCGGCGGAATTATGGATAAAACTCCCGAAAAAGCTCCGTTAACTCCGAAAAAATCAGTAAGTTTGCAAGATAAATCAGTAACAGGTATAAGCCAATGGAACCATTAGCCGAAAGAATGCGTCCCCGCACGCTCGATGACTACGTGGGGCAGCAGCATCTCGTGGGCCCCGGGGCCGTGCTGCGCCGCATGATAGAGGGCGGGCGCATCTCCTCCTTCATCCTTTGGGGCCCGCCGGGAGTGGGGAAGACCACGCTGGCGCAGATCATCGCCAACCGCCTCAAGACACCTTTCTACACGCTCAGCGCCGTGACAAGCGGCGTGAAAGACGTGCGTGAGGTCATCGAACGGGCCGGCCGCAACCGCTTTTTTGACTCCCTGTCGCCCATTCTTTTCATCGACGAGATACACCGGTTCAGCAAAAGTCAGCAAGACTCGCTGCTCGGGGCCGTGGAGAAGGGCGTGGTGACACTCATCGGGGCCACCACCGAGAATCCCTCCTTCGAGGTGATACGCCCGCTGCTCTCGCGCTGTCAGCTCTATGTGCTCAAGCCCTTGGAGAAAGAAGACCTGCTCCGGTTGCTCCGTCGGGCCGTGACCGAGGACACCGAACTGCGCAAGCGCGACATCCGTCTCACCCAAACCGACGCGCTGCTGCGCTACAGTGGCGGCGACGCGCGCAAGTTGCTCAACATTCTGGAGCTGGTGGTGGAGGCTTGCGGCGACGCGACCACGGTGGAAATCACCGACCGCTTGGTGGAGGAACGGTTGCAGCAGAATCCGCTGGCCTACGACAAAGACGGCGAGATGCACTACGACATCATCTCGGCCTTCATCAAGAGCATACGCGGCAGCGACCCCGATGCGGCACTCTACTGGATGGCACGCATGATCGAGGGGGGCGAGGACCCGAAATTCATCGCCCGCCGGCTGGTGATCAGTGCGGCCGAAGACATCGGACTGGCCAACCCCAATGCCTTGCTGCTGGCCAACGCGGCCTTCGACACGGTGACGAAGATAGGGTGGCCCGAGGGCCGCATACCGCTGGCCGAGGCCGCCGTCTATCTGGCCACGAGCCCCAAGAGCAACTCGGCCTATCTGGGCATCGACGCCGCACTGGCCCTCGTCAGGCAGACGGGCAACCTGCCCGTGCCGCTCCATCTGCGCAACGCGCCCACCAAGCTCATGGCCGACCTCGGCTATCACGACGGCTACAAGTATCCCCACGACTATCCGGGCCATTTCACCCCGCAGCAGTATCTGCCCGACGAGCTGAAAGACCGCCGCCTGTGGCACGCCCAGCATTCGCCTGCCGAGGAGCGGCAGTATCAGTGGATGAAGACCTGCTGGGGCGATAGATTTGAAGAGAAAAACCAAAAATAGCTTCCATGCTGTACGAGAATCCGGAGTTTGTGAGAACGCTCCAGCACATCATTGAGTTTGTAGGCACCTTTGCGTTTGCCGTTTCCGGCATCCGCCATGCCGCCGCCAAGCATTTCGACTGGTTTGGTGGTTTCGTCTGCGGCATTGCCGTGGCCATCGGGGGCGGCACCATCCGCGATGTCTGCCTCGGTGTCACCCCCTTTTGGATGACCTCCGCCCTCTACATTGTCTGCACGTTTGTGGCCCAAGGCGTGGTCATTGTGTTCAGCCGTTCACTCAAACGGCTCGACAACGCCTGGTTTGTGTTCGACACGCTCGGCCTTGCCCTTTTCACCATCGCCGGCCTTCAGAAGACCCTTGCCCTCGGCCATCCCTTCTGGGTGGCCATCGCCATGGGCTGCATCACCGGTTCCGCCGGCGGCATCATCCGCGATGTGCTGCTCAACAACGTGCCCGTCATCTTCCGCAAGGAGATCTATGCCATGGCCGGTGTGGCCGGAGGCCTGCTCTATTGGCTCCTCTTCCGCCTCGGCGTGGATGTGAGCGTCACTGTGGCAGCCACTTTCCTCACCATCTGCCTCATCCGTCTGCTGGCCGTGAAATATCACATCTCGCTGCCCAAGCTGCGCGGGGAAGAGCGGTGAGCATCACGGGCAGCAAATTCTTCCCGACGCGTGGGGGCAGCTCTTTAAGCCTGCCTGACGGCTCGTGTGGGCCGTTGCCGGAAGCGGGAGGGAGAATGAAAGATTTTGAAAACAGAAAAAACAGATAGAATGGAGATACAAACGACTATACCACAAGAGTATCTACAAGCTGTGGAGGCAATGAAGAAGGCTATCCTTCATAGTCAGTATCAAGCGGCTAAAGGGGTAAACAAGATACAACTGTCCCTTTATTATGCCATTGGACAATATGTGTCGGCTAACTCCCGACACGGCCATTGGGGAAAGCACGCGATAGATACAATCAGTTTGTCGCTGCAAAGGGAGTTGCCCGGCCTGCGAGGGTTTTCTTCTCCGCATATCCGGAGTATGCGATTGTTCTATGAGACTTGGAGCGATGTTGAAGATTGCTCGCCACTGGCGAGCAAAATAGATACTAATGTGCTCATCAGAAAATGCTCGCCATTGGCGAGCGGAATCAGTATGGATGAATTTTTTGGAATAAGTTTTACCCATCACATGGAAATCATTCGCCAGACAACTTCTTTAGAGGAGCGGACTTTCTATATCCACCAGACATACTTGAACCATTGGTCCAAATACGCTTTGCGCGACCATCTGAAAGCCGACGACTTCCATCACCGGGGCATGCTCCCCAATAATTTCAGTCAGGCGATGGCCGATTCCCATCAGGCTTTGAAAGCTGTGAGTATGTTCAAAGTGCTGTGAGTGACGACGGAAAATGAGCGGAGGAATGAAGGGAAATCTGTTGGCGGAGATTGTATGTGGGGCGCGGAGAAGCCTGAATCTGCCCAATGGCATCAGAAAGACACCATCTCACACTTTTGTAAAACCATTTATGCGAAAAATGGCTTCGTGCTTGCGATATTCCTGATTAAAACCCCGCCGGCCGGAAATACGCTGATTTTGACGAGGCATGTAACCCTTTGACTGTCAGTTGTTTGATTTTTCTTGACACGTGAAACCATCTCCAAAGGGATGTGAAAAGGCCCGAACGAACTTCTCGTTCGGGCCTTTTTGGCCGGCCGTCGTGCCGCTTTGGCGGTCTGACTGTGCCCCTTTCGCCTTGTCATCCGGCCTTTTCTTTATCCCATCCATGCCTTTTAGTCGTTTTCCGCCCACCATTCTGTGCTATTTGGCCGGTTTTTAGAAGAGGCTTTTTGTCAAGGAAAATCGGGGTCCCGGATTCTTTTGTCGCGCTTGACGGAATATGCTTGTGTCGTCATCAATACCTACTTTATATCTCTATCGAGTCGGGAATGTTCTCCAACCGTGTGAGAATATGTTTTCGCCATAAATGTAATGACTGTCACCGTGAGGACATCCTTCCCTCTTCAAGCCACCTTTGTCCTTCCCTCCCTCCCTACAGGGAGGGCCGGGGTGGGTCTCTAAGGAGGGTCTTCGGTCTTCTTGAGGGTCTCTAAACGAAAAAAGAGAATCTCATGTGAGATTCTCTTTGTACACCCTTAGGGATTCGAACCCTAGACCCACTGATTAAGAGTCAGTTGCTCTACCAACTGAGCTAAGGGTGCAGGTCATAACAACACGGCCGCGGGTCTTTAGAAGCCATCAAGAAGTGCGCCCTTAGGGACTCGAACCCTAGACCCACTGATTAAGAGTCAGTTGCTCTACCAGCTGAGCTAAGGGCGCCTCTTGGTTGTTAAGCGGTTGCAAAGGTACGGTGTTTTTTCAAGACCACCAAATAAATCCTAAACTTTTTTACAAACTTTTTCTTGTATGTAAGTTGTTTCAATACATGCCCTGTGCATATAATAACCCGTGTGCCCTCAGCGGCCCAACGGGCATGGACACCCTCTCTGCTTGATGCTGCTGATCACTTCCTGATAAAAATCTTCAACGCCCGGTTTTGGGTGGAGCGGGCGATTTTGCGTAAGGCCCGGTCGCGAATCTGGCGGGCGCGTTCGCGCTTGATGCCCATCTGTTCGGCTATTTCGGCCAGTGAGATGCGGCCCGTGCCCAGTCCGTAGAAACCGCGCACCACTCGCTGTTCGCGCTCGTCGAGTGTGGCCACGAGCGACTCCAACGCCTCGATCATGGCCTGCACGTTGTAGTCGTCGTCAGGATGTATGGCATCCTTGTTTTCCAAGATGTCGAGCAAGGTAAACTTGTTGCCCTCCGAGAGCGGTGCGTCGACCGATGCCGGCTGCACTTCGTGGCGCGACTTCTGCCGCATGATGTCACGCGGCACACGGTAGAGGCCTGCCTGCTGCTCCACGGCCCGTTCCATCGCCTTGCGCACATAGGGGGCGGCGTATGCTACAAAACGGTTGCCACGCGAACCGTCAAACTTTCCGGCCGCTTCCATCAGTCCGATGTTGCCCTCCGAGATGAGGTCGCTCTGTGCCAGTCCACGGCCACGGAAACGCCGGGCCATTGCCACGACAAACTTCAGATTGGCCCGTGTCAGTTGTTCCAATGCCCCTCGGTCGCCGGCTTGTATGCAGGCTGCGAGGTCTTGTTCCTTTTCCGGTGTGAGGGGCGACTCCTGACCTATCTCGTCAAGATAGGTGTTCAGGGCATTTCTTTCGTTGCTGTCCATATCCTTACTCTTTTTCGTCTTGTTTTTCGTAGGCCGCCGTGGGAGTGGGGTGGGGCCGCCTATCTTATGCAAAGATAGTGCCAATGAGAGCAATGAGAACTTGTTCTCTGATTGCCGAATGCCGCCTATCTTATGCAAAGATAGTGCCAGTGAGAGCAATGAGAACTTGTTCTCTGATTGCCGAGTGCCGCCTATCTTATGCAAAGATAAAAATAAAAAACGAGAAACATTGTGGAAACGGGTAGAAAAATTGTTACGGTCTTTGGGCAAATTACCCTTTTCGGTAGCCTGCCTTTATCGAAAAAGCCTCCCGGAGGCGTTGGCTGTCCGGGAGGCTTATGCTGTGGTGGGGCTTGAACTGCCCCGAGAAGCGTTGTTCCTGCATGGCGAAGACCGTCGGGAGGCGGTTCCGGGCACAGGGCATCAGCTGTTGAACTCCTGCCAACTTTTCACCTTGAGCGGCTGTCGGCCAAGCGTGCAGAACGCCTCGATGAAGGCTTTGGCAAGGCGCGTGTTGGTCATGAGCGGAATGTTGTGGTTGATGGCGTCGCGGCGAATCTTGTAGCCGTTGGTGAGTTCGCGGCTCGTATGGTTCTTGGGCACGTTGACGATGAGGTCGAAACAGTGCCGGGCTATCATGTCGGTCACGTTGTTCTCACCCGGTTCGTCGGGCCATGCCACAGCCGTGGCCCGCACGCCGTTGTCGTTGAAGAAGCGTGCCGTGCCTGCCGTGGCAAAGATGTTGTAGCCGTTTTCCACCAGCATTTTGCCCGCGTCGAGCATGTCCACTTTGCTCTTCACACCGCCGCTGGAGATGAGGATGTTCTTCTCCGGCAACCGGTAGCCCGTGGCGATGAGCGCGTTGAGCAGCGCCTCGTCGAAGTCGTCGCCCAGACAGCCCACCTCGCCCGTGGAACTCATGTCCACGCCCAGCACGGGGTCGGCATTTTGCAGGCGGGCGAAGGAGAACTGGCTGGCCTTCACGCCGATGCGGTCGATGTCGAACTCGGAGGAGTCGGGCTTGGTGTAGGGTGCATCGAGCATGACGCGCGTGGCCGTCTCGATGAAGTTGCGCTTCAATATCTTCGACACGAAGGGGAACGAACGGGAGGCACGCAGGTTGCACTCGATGACCTTCACCGTGCGGTCTTTGGCCAGATACTGGATGTTGAACGGTCCCGAGATGTTGAGTTCGCGGGCTATCTGCCGCGAGATTTTCTTGATTTGGCGTATGGTGGAGTAGTAGATGTGCAGGGCGGGGAAGCATATCGTGGCATCACCCGAGTGTACGCCGGCATATTCGATGTGCTCGGAGATGGCATATTCCACCACCTCGCCCTTGTCGGCCACGGCATCGAACTCTATCTCCTTGGTCTCCTGCATGAACTGGCTCACCACCACGGGATAGTCTTTCGACACCTCGGTGGCCATGCGGAGGAAACGCTTGAGTTCGTCCATGTCGTAGCACACATTCATGGCCGCACCCGAGAGCACGTAGGAGGGGCGCACGAGCACGGGGAAGCCCACCTGACTGACGAAGCTCTTGATGTCGTCGAACGAGGTGAGGGCGCGCCAGGCCGGCTGGTCGATGCCCAGTTTGTCGAGCATGGCCGAGAACTTGTCGCGGTTTTCGGCACGGTCGATGTTGACGGGCGACGTGCCGAGGATGGGCACATCCTGCCGGTAGAGCTTCATGGCGAGGTTGTTGGGTATCTGTCCGCCCACGCTCACGATGACGCCCTTGGGCTGTTCGAGGTCGATGATGTCGAGCACGCGCTCCTCGGTGAGTTCGTCGAAATAGAGGCGGTCGCACACGTCGTAGTCGGTGGAGACGGTCTCGGGGTTGTAGTTGATCATGATGGACTTGTAGCCCAGACTGCGTGCCGTGGTGATGGCGTTGACCGAACACCAGTCAAACTCCACCGACGAGCCGATGCGGTAGGCTCCCGAACCGAGCACCACCACCGACTTCTCGTTGTGGCGGTAGGGCACGTCGTAGCCCTCGGCATGGTAGGTGGCATAGAGATAGTTGGTGAGTTCGGGATGCTCGCCGCCCACGGTCTCTATGCGCTTGATGGCCGGCACGATGTCCATCCGCTTGCGCCGGGCGCGCACCTTCAGGCCCGCCTGCTCCATGTTGGTCTCGCCCTTGAGCACGAAGCGGGCTATCTGGAAGTCGGAGAAGCCCGCGGCCTTCACCTCGCGCATGAAGTCGGGCGTGATGTCGTCGAGCCCGTGGCAGGCTTCGAGCCGGTGCTTGAGGTCGACGATGTGGCGCAGCCGTTCGAGAAACCACTTGTCTATCTTGGTGAGTTCCTCGATGCGCCCGATGGTGTAGCCCCGCTCCATGGCCTCGGCGATGGCAAAGATGCGCAGGTCGGTGGGGTGGGAGAGCTCCTCGTCGAGGTTGTCGAAGTGCACGTGGTTGTTGCCCACGAAGCCGTGCATGCCCTGGCCTATCATGCGCAGACCTTTCTGTATCATCTCCTCGAAGGATCGGCCGATGGACATGATCTCGCCCACCGACTTCATCGACGACCCGATGAGGCGGCTCACGCCGGCAAACTTGGTGAGGTCCCAGCGCGGAATCTTGCATATCATGTAGTCGAGCTGCGGAGCCGTGTAGGCCGAGTGGGGCGTTCCCGGTTCGCCTATTTGGTCGAGCGTGTAGCCCAGTGCTATCTTGGCGGCCACGAAGGCGAGCGGATAGCCTGTGGCCTTGGAAGCCAAGGCCGACGAACGGGAGAGGCGCGCGTTGACCTCGATGATGCGGTAGTCGTTGGTTTCGGCGTTGAAGGCAAACTGGATGTTGCACTCGCCCACGATGCCCAGATGGCGCACGCAGCGCACGGAGATGTCTTGTAGCATCTTCACCTGCTCCTCGGCAAGCGAACAGGTGGGGGCCACGACGATCGATTCGCCCGTGTGGATGCCCAGCGGGTCGAAGTTTTCCATCGAGGCCACGGTGAAGCAATGGTCGTTGGCGTCGCGTATCACCTCAAACTCTATCTCCTTCCAGCCCTTGAGCGACTCCTCGACCAGTATTTGCGGGGCAAAGGTGAAGGCCGACTCGGCCACTTCGCGGAACGTTTGCTCGTCGGGACAGATGCCCGAACCCAGTCCGCCGAGGGCGTAGGCCGAACGTATCATCACGGGGAACGAGAGCTCACGGGCAGCCTGCAGGGCATCGGCCATGTTCTCCACGGCACGGCTGCGGGGCGTGAGCAAGTCTATCTCGTCGAGCTTCTTGACAAAGAGGTCGCGGTCTTCGGTGTCCATAATGGCTTCCACGCTCGTGCCGAGCACCTCCACGCCATACTCCCCGAGCACGCCGCTGCGATAGAGTTCGGTGCCGCAGTTGAGGGCCGTTTGTCCGCCGAAAGCCAGCAAGATGCCGTCGGGGCGTTCTTTCTTGATGATTTCGGTCACGAAGTAGGTGGTGACGGGTTGGAAGTACACCTTGTCGGCGATGCCTTCAGAGGTCTGGATGGTGGCGATGTTGGGATTGACGAGCACCGAGTGGATGCCCTCTTCCCTGAGTGCTTTCAACGCCTGCGAACCCGAATAGTCGAATTCGCCGGCCTGTCCGATTTTCAATGCGCCCGATCCGAGTACGAGCACTTTGCTTGGTTTCTTGGTCATTGTGGTGTGATGGTTTAGTGGTTTGTCTTGATGGGTGTGGCCCGGACCGCCGACAGGCTATCGCATGTCTTTCATCCTCACCTCCGTGCCCGGCAAGTGAGCCAGTGTGCGGGCGATGTCTTCCGGTCGGGTGCGGTTGAAGTTGTAGGGGTAGAGCACTTTGGGGCGTATGACCTCAGCCGCCTTGCGCAGTTGCGCGAGGGTCATGGTGTAGGGGCGGTTGCAGGGCAGGAAGGCGATGTCAACCTTGCCCAGATGTCTCATTTCGGGCGTAAGCTCCGTGTCTCCGGCTATGTAGACGCGCAGGCCGTCGAGGTCGAGCAGATAGCCGTTGTCGCGCCCTTTGGGGTGAATCTTCGCCAGCTTCTTGTCGGTGTTGTAGGCCGGTATGGCCGTGACGCTCATCCCCCGCCCGAGGTCGGCCCGCTGTCCGTTGCGGAGCACGATGCCCTTGCCGTGGAGCAGGTGATTGCTCACGGAGTCGCAGATGATGTTGGTCTTCTTCGGGTCGAGCAACACGTGGATGGCGTAGGGGTCGAAGTGGTCGTTGTGGGCGTGGGTAATCAGGATGAAGTCGGCCTTGGGCTTGTCGATGTATTCCACGATGGGTTCCACGTGGCTGCAAACGGGGTCGATTTCAAATTCCACGCCGTCGAAATTGAGTTGCAGACTGGCGTGCTTGATGGGTATCACGGTGAGTTTTTTGCCCGAGGGAGAGAAAAAGACATCAAATCTGCCATCCGTTTTGGGATTGCATCCGCACAGACTGAGCAGTGCCAGTAGGGCTATGGTCGTTTTCCATTTGTTCATAGTCGGGTTGCTATGGGGCGTCGGCAAATCTTCTACAAAGATTCCATCGGTGAGCGCAATGAATGTTTGCCCTCTGATTGCCGAACGCCGCAAATCTTCTACAAAGGTAGGTAAAAAGTTTCAATGACGGTGCATTTTAAGGCTTGTCCGTCGCTTTTTTCTCTTCTTTTACCGTTTTTAGTTTCTTTTTTGAATGAAAACCGAATAAATCCTTTATTCCGTTGAAGTCTTTCTTGATGATGAAACCCAGTCCTTGCGTGTTGAGGCTGTTGCGGGTGAAGTAGCGGTCGTTGGTCTGGTTGTAGACCCTCACGGCCAGATTGCCGTTGGGGAAGAGCAGGTATCTGATGTCGAAGTCGCCGATAAACGAGGTGGTGGCGTTGGCATTGTCGCGGTAGCCGAACTGTCCGTTGATGAGCAGCCGGTTGTTGAGCAGCCGCCCGTTGAGTATGCCCTCATACTCGGCGTTGTTCCATCCCTCGTCGCCGGTGGAGATGTTGGCTCCGAAATTCCAGTTGGTGTTGTTGACTACGGTCGACAGCACATTGTTGAGCTGCTGCGAGATGGTGCCGCTCAGCAGGCTTTGCATGGCCAGCGAGGTCTGGCTCTGCTGCACCGCTTCCTGCTCGGCCGGTGCGTTGTTGTTGCCTTGCGAGTAGAATCGTCCCACGGCCAGCAGATAGAGCACCTGCTGGTTCATTTCCTCCTCGCTGTTGATGAGACTGTACACCATCTGTTTGGCGTCGCTGTTCACTGTGGGCAGGTCGAGGGCAAAGTCTATCTTCGGGGCCTTGGGGGTGCCGGTGATGTTCATCAGGCAATTCACACGGATGTTGTTGCTTGAGAACCTGCGCCCTATGTTGAGATCGGAGAGGCTCACGCCGTTCACCACATATTGGGCCGCGAGGTTGAGGTTGGCATTGTAGGCATCGCCGCCGAAGGTGATGGTGCCCCCTTGGTTGAAGATAAAGTCTTTCTTGATGATGTTTTGGATGGTGAGTTTGTAGATACCGTGATCCACCACGTAGGTGCCGAACATGTCGAACGTCCCCTTGTTGAAGTAGTTGGCCCGCAGCACCCCGTCGCCGTTGAGGGCGATGTAGTCGCCCGTCTGGTTGTCCATCATCAGTTTGAGCGTCAGGTTTTGGTTGCAGTTGATGACGAAGTTGATGCGCATGTCCGACGGGATGTCGGGCGCGTTCTCCTCCTCTCCGTCCTCCGGCAGACGGGGAGCGGGCCCGTCGTCGGGCCGTATACAAGCTCGGAGCAAGGTGGGGAGGGTGTCGTGCGGGGTAGCATCGTGCCAATGGATGAAGTCTCCCGAGCCGATGGCATCGGGGCTGGCGGCGTTGTAGACGAACACGGAACCTTTCTCCGGCCATGCATCGATGTCGAAGACTGTCTCGCCACTCTTGCCGTGTATGCCGCAGGAGCCCGTGGCGTAGACGGTGGCATAGAAGGTGTTGCCGCCAAACTCGTGGGTGTCGAAGGCCAGCAGATTGTGCGCCTTGATGTCAATGTCGTAGCTGAGTTGCGTGAGATGCTTGTGGTGGATGGCTCCGTCGACGATTCCGAGATGCCCGTTGCGGTCTCTCACGCTGTCTTTCACAAGGTAGATTTCGTTGGGCACGGCGTGTATGGTGATATCCTTGAACGTGTAGTCGGTGTTGGTGGGCTTGACATGCAGGCTGCCCGATGCCTTCAGGTCGCCCGTGAGATTGATGCTGCTCAGCGGTCCGGCGACGGTCACTTTGCCGTGGGCGCGGGCATCGACATTGCTCATGAAGCTGCCACAGAAACTCTCCAGAAACTCCAGTCGTGTGCCCTGTGCCTCAATACCCAGGTCGATGTTGTCGTGCTTGGGCGACACGTAGCCCCTGATGAGGGTCTTCGCCCCGGGCCCGTCGTCGGCAGTGGCATCGATATCTATCCGGCCTTCCACCTTATTATAATCCACATGGGCCGAGAGCGTGCCCATTCGGCCGCCCTCAAAGCGGAAGCGGTTCACCGTCAGATTGGCATAGGCCGACGGACTGTTGAAGGCCGACGAGATGCAGGCGCGGCCCGATGCCCGTCCGGCAAACTCCACAGAGTGGAAATTGACGAGGTTGAGTATATAGTTTACGTCCACATCCCGCAAGTCCACCAGCAGTGAGTCTTCGCCCCGGTTGGTTGCCAGTCCCGACACGATGACATGCTGGTCGTTATGCACGAGGGCGAAATGATCTATCGTGAGATGGTTTTTGCTGTACACGATGTCGCTCGGCTGCACCTTCCACACCGAGTCGCCCACCACTATGTCGCTCGGCATGATGCGCGCATGGGCTGCCGCCACACCGTTGGTGTATTTGAAAAAGGTGGTCTCGGCATTGAGACTGCCGTGCATGTCGAGTTTGCCGCTGCGGTTGCGGTAGGTGATCAGCGTGGCCAACTTGTTGTCGGCTGCCGCCGCACTCACCTTCAAGTGCGACCGGTGGGTGGCATCGTCCACCCTGTCTACACTGATGTCGGCTTTCAGCGTGTCGCCCGGCGTGTCGATGACGATGCTGCCGTTGCGATAGTCTGTGCCGTCGTAGGCAAAGGCGGGCAGGCTCATCTGCATGTCGAGCGCACGGTTGTGGTCGCTCATGGTACCGCTGATGCGTGCCGGGATTGTCAGTGTGAGCGGGAGGTGGAAGAAGTGTTGCAGCCAGTCGCTGCGGGTGATGGTGGCATCGATGCTGAAGTCGTTGTGCCGGCTGCCGGTGCGCGGCGGCAGACCGGGCAGGGTGGGGAGCTTGTCGCCCACCATGTTGATGAAACTCTTGGCCAGCGTTTTGTAGTCGTAGCGGCCCTCCAGCCTCACTTGGGCGAAGTCGCTGTCGAGCGAGATCACCCGTTGCGTGCCGTTGCGCCGTGCTTCGAGGAGGAAGTGGTCGATGGTGTATTCGTCTTTTGCCGACTTCATGGCAAAGTCGTTCAGTCTCACCGAACCGTCGAGCTCGGCCAACGTGCGGCCCGTGAAGTCGGCTGTGAGGTTGAAACTGAAATCGGTGCCGGGGTAAGCGTGGCTGATGTTGAGTGCCGAGGGATTGAAGCGTTCCACCTCCAGTGTCAGATTGGCATGAGTTTCCTGCCGGGACAGATTGAAGTTGCCTTTCAGTTGGAGGGTCACATTGGGGTCTTCCACACCCAGCGTGCCGTTGAACGTGCCTTTACGGTAGGTTCCGTCGATGTGTATGTTGCTGTAAGTGTAGGTGTTATAGTCCAGTTTCGACACCACTCCTTGAAGCAGCAGATCGGGCATTCCGTGCCCCCTCAGTGTGCCGTCGATGTTGATACGTGTGGCGAGCGTGCCCAAGCGCGGATCGTCGAGCAGCCGCCGTAGATTGAGCCCCGCGGTCTCTATGCGCCCGGAAAACTGACGTCCGCTCTTTCCGAGTGCGATGTTGGCATTGCCGGCCTCCGTGTGCATGATGCCTTTGGCGGCGAAGTTGCTTCCGTAGCCGCCCACTTCTCCCACAAAGGCGATACTGCCCATGCGCCTCACCTCCTGCGGAATGTCGAGCCGCCCCCCCAGATTTTCTACGATGAAGCGGATGCCCTCGGCACTCATGCGCAGGTCTCTGACGGCCGCAAACCACCGCGGGCGGTAGTTCCAACCGTCCACGTTGCCGTCGGCCGAGAGTCTCACGCTGCCGTCGGCCGCATCGATGCCCAGTCCCTTGATGCGGATGCTCGTGCTCGTCCCGCTGAAACCGGCCTTCAGTCGGATAGCCGTCTGCCACTTGCCGAGGGGCGGCAGAAAGCTCCGCAGGTCGCCCGGCGTGACGGTGGAGGGGCTGATGTCGCCCTCAAACTGCAATGTGGGCATCTCCATGCGCCCGTCCTTGTAGCTGTAAGTGGCGGTGACCGGCCCCAAGACGAGCCGCGTGTGGGGCAGTTCGAGCACAAAGTCTTTCAGCGAAGCCTGTCGCCTGTCGGCCTCAAACTTGAAGTGGAGATCTTTCAGTGTGAATCCCGAACGGTCTCTGAAAGCCAGCATCTTCACGTTGGCCGAGATGGCCGTGTCGGTGAGCTGGTTGAGCATGAAATGGCCGCTCAGGTTGGTCAGGGCCAGATGGTCGGCATTGAATGTGCCCGGTGTGAAGGGTGCGTCGCGCCGGTCGTAGCGGATGGTGCCGCGCCTCACCACAAGCGAGTTGATGCGCAGGTCGAGGGGCGTGTGTGCCATGGTGTCTTTCGAGGCCAGCGAGTCGAGCACAAACTGGTAGTTGGGCTCTGCCTCGGCATTCGCCCGGTTGAGTCGGGCGTCGAGTCCGAATATCTGCGCCGACGAGATGGCAATGCGCCCCTTGCCCAGTGCAGCCAGTTCGATTTTGGCCGAGAGTCTCGAAGCCACGAGCATCGTGTCCCGTTGCCGGTCGAGTATCATCACCTTGTCGATGATGACACGGTTGAGAAACCCCAGATCGACGCGCCCCACGGTGACCGTCGTGCCCAGTTTTTGGCCGATGGCCGAGGCGACGCGGGTGCCGAGAAAGGCCTGCACCGTGGGTATTTGCAAAAGCAGGATGACGGCCAGATAGACACTTGCCAATGTCCAGATGACCCCGTTGGTGATATGTTTAAGTTTTTTCAGATGCGAATATTCCGTGAATTTTACTGCAAAAATACGGTATTTTTGTCAGACCGTCCAACAAAAAGGGCTAAAATCTTTCCCACCACACATTTTTTCACTATATTTGCATCGTTTTTAGATCAGCGGTTTGGAACTATTCAGAGAAAGTATAAACCTTAAACATATTGAATGTAGTTATGGCAAATGTAATTAAGTTGCGAAAGGGCTTGGACATCAACCTCAAGGGGAAGGCCGCTTCGGACAAATTGCCATTGAAGGCTGTTGAGGAGATCGCATTGGTCCCCGACGACTTCGTGGGTGTCGTTCCGAAGGTGGTGGTGCGCGAAGGCGACCATGTCAAGGCAGGCGAAGCCCTGTTTGTCAACAAAAACTGCCCCGAGGTGAAGTTTGCTTCGCCCCTCAGCGGCACGGTGACGGCCATCGAGCGTGGCGAGCGTCGCAAGGTGCTCTGCGTGAAGGTGAAAGCCGATGCGCAGCCGTCGGCTGTCGATTTCGGGCGCAGGGATGCAAGTGCGCTCAGTGGCGAGGAGGTGAAGAAAGCTCTGCTCGACGCGGGTCTTTTTGGTTATATCAACCAGTTGCCTTATGCGGTATCCACCACACCGGATACGACGCCTAAGGCAATTTTCGTTTCCGCCCTGCGGGACATGCCGCTGGCCGGCGACTTTGAAGTGGAACTTGAAGGCAACGAAGACGCTTTTCAGGCCGGACTCACCGCACTCGGCAGGGTGGCCAAGACCTATCTCGGCATTGGTGCTCACCAGACGGCCGGAGCACTCGTGCAGGCCCGCGACGTGGAAGTCAACGTGTTTGACGGCCCGTGCCCAGCAGGCAACGTGGGCGTGCAGGTGAATCACCTCTCGCCGGTGAACAAGGGCGAAGTGGTGTGGACGGTAGACCCCACGGCCGTGATATTCTTCGGCAGGCTGATGCTCACAGGCAAGGTGGACTTGCGCCGCACGGTGACACTCGCCGGCAGCCGCATGACCGTTACGGGATATGTGGAAGCCCTTGTGGGCACACCCCTCAAGACCCTGCTCGACGGCCGGGTTGACACTGCCGGGGACACACGCGTCATCAACGGCAATCCGCTCACGGGCCGCCGCGCCACACTCGCCGACTATCTGGGGGCGCACACATCAGAGGTGACCGCTCTGCCCGAAGGCGACCACGCCGACGAGTTGCTGGGCTGGATCATGCCTCGCACCGGGCAGTTCTCCACTTCCCGCAGCTACTTCTCGTGGCTCTTGGGCAAGAGGGAGTACGACCTCGATGCGCGTCTCAAAGGCGGCGAGCGCCACCTCATCATGAGCGGCGAATACGACAAGGTGCTGCCTATGGACATCTACGGCGAGTATCTCATCAAGGCCATCATCTCCGGCGACATCGACAAGCAGGAGCAGTTGGGCATTTATGAGGTGAGTCCCGAAGACTTTGCGCTGGCCGAGTTTGTCGACAGTTCCAAGCTCGAATTGCAGAAAATCGTGCGCGAGGGCCTCGACATCTTGCGCAAGGAGAATGCTTAAAGTTCTGCTTCACGAATAAAAGATAAACCAATTAAAATGAGTATAAGAAACTATCTTGACAAGATAAGGCCCAACTTCCGCGAGGGGGGCAAGCTGCACGCCTTCCAGAGCGTGTTCGATGGTTTTGAGTCGTTTCTCTACGTGCCCAACGACACGTCGAAGAGCGGTGTCCACATCCACGACGCCATCGACTCGAAGCGCATCATGAGCATGGTGGTCATCGCCCTGATGCCGGCCATGCTGTTTGGCATGTACAATGTGGGCTATCAAAACTATCTCGCCGCCGGCACACTGGCCGGAGCCTCGTGGTTCCAGCTGTTTGCCTTCGGCTTTCTGGCCGTGCTACCCAAGATTCTCGTGAGCTACATCGTGGGGCTGGGCATCGAGTTTGCCTGGGCGCAGTGGAAGCACGAGGAGATACAGGAGGGCTACCTCGTGAGCGGCATCATCATTCCGCTCATCGTGCCCGTGACCACTCCGCTGTGGATGCTCGCCCTGGCCTGCGCCTTTGCCGTGATCTTCTGCAAGGAGATATTCGGCGGCACGGGCATGAACATCTTCAATGTGGCCGTAGGCGCGCGCATGTTCCTTTTCTTCTCCTACTCGTCCCGGATGACGGGCGACACCGTGTGGGTAGCCCAAAACGCCATCTTCGGCCTCGGCAACACACTGCCCGACGGCACTACCGCTGCCACACCCCTCGGACTCATCGGACAGGGCATAGCCCCCACGGCCAGCCTCTCCGACATGATATTCGGATTCATCCCCGGTTCCATCGGCGAAACCTCCGTCATCGCCATTGCCATGGGCGCGGCCATTCTCTTTTGGACAGGCATCGCCTCTTGGAAGACGATGGGCAGCGTGTTTGCCGGCGGCATCTTGATGGCACTCGTGTTCCAAGCCTTGGGCATGACCCCCATCCGCTGGTATGAGCACATCGTGCTCGGCGGTTTCTGCTTCGGCGCCGTGTTCATGGCCACCGACCCCGTGACCTCCGCCCGCACCGAGACCGGCAAATACATCTACGGCCTCTTCATCGGCGCAATGGCCATCATCGTGCGCGTGATGAATCCCGGCTACCCCGAGGGCATGATGCTCGCCATCTTCTTCGGCAACATGTTTGCCCCGCTCATCGACTATTGCGTCGTCGACAGAAATGTCAGCCGCCGCGTGAAGCGCTGGACAAGTGATAACCAATGAATGACAAAAGACAAAACGACATGGCGATGAAAACAAATTCAAACACCTACACGCTGATTTATTCTTCGGTGATGGTGATAGTCGTGGCCTTCTTGCTGGCTTTCGTGTATCAGGCCTTGAAGCCCATGCAGGATGCCAACGTGGCCCTCGACCTGAAAAAGCAGATACTCTATTCGCTCAACCTGCGCGACCTCGACAATGCGCAGGCCGAACGCACCTACAGCGAGGTGGTGAAGCGCGAGGAGCAGGTAGACGGCAACACGCTCTACGTGTGTGAGGTGGACGGCAAACCCAAGTACGTGCTTCCCCTCAAGGGCATGGGCCTGTGGGGCGGCATCAGCGGCTTCATAGCCGTCAACGACGACCGGCAGACCGTCTACGGGGCCTACTTCAACCACGAGAGCGAGACGGCCGGCCTCGGGGCCGAAATCAAGGACAACCGCGCTTGGCAGGAGAAGTTCCGCGGCAAGCACCTCTTCAAGAAGGGCTCGGCCGGCGTGGCCCTCTCGGTGAAGAAGAAAGTGGACGACCCCGACACGCAGGTGGATGCCGTGACCGGCGCCACGCTCACCTCCAACGGCGTGAGCGACATGCTGCGTGAAGGCATCGAGAAGTACAGGCCGTTCCTCGAAAAGAAATGACAACCGAAACAGAAACAGCATTATGAGTCTATTTTCAAAACAGAATAAAGAGGTCTTCTGCAACCCGCTCAACCTTGACAACCCCATCATGGTGCAGGTGTTGGGCATTTGCTCGGCCCTGGCCGTCACTTCGCAGTTGAAGCCGGCCATTGTCATGGGGCTGGCCGTGACCGTCATCACGGCTTTCTCCAACGTGATCATTTCCCTCATCCGCAACACCATCCCCAACCGCATACGCATCATCGTGCAGCTGGTGGTCGTGGCCGCGCTGGTGACCATCGTGAGCCAGGTGCTCAAGGCGGTGGCCTACGACGTGAGCGTGCAGCTCTCGGTCTATGTGGGTCTCATCATCACCAACTGCATCCTCATGGGCCGGCTCGAAGCCTTCGCCATGACCAACAAGCCCTGGCCCTCGTTTCTCGACGGCATCGGCAACGGTCTCGGCTATGCCATGATACTCGTGGTGGTGGGCTTCGTGCGCGAACTCCTCGGCAACGGTTCGCTTCTGGGGTTCAGAGTGGTGCCGCAGGCCCTTTACGACGCCGGCTACATGAACAACGGCATGATGACCATGCCCGCCATGGCACTCATCCTCTTGGGGTGTGTCATCTGGGTGCATCGCGCCTATTTTTATAAGGAGAAATAAGATATGGAACACGCAATAAGTTTATTCTTCCGTTCGATTTTCGTCGACAACATGATTTTCGCCTTCTTCCTCGGCATGTGCTCGTTCCTTGCCGTGTCGAAGAACGTGAAAACCTCCCTGGGTCTGGGCATCGCCGTGACCTTCGTGCTGCTCGTCACCGTGCCCGTGGACTATCTGTTGCAGACCCGCGTGCTCGGCCCCGACTGTCTGCTGGAGGGTGTCGACCTGAGCTATCTGAGCTTCATCCTCTTCATCGCCGTCATTGCCGGCATCGTGCAGTTGGTGGAGATGGTGGTCGAGAAATACTCGCCCTCGCTCTATGCGGCGCTCGGCATCTTCCTGCCGCTCATCGCCGTCAACTGTGCCATCATGGGTGCTTCGCTCTTCATGCAGCAGCGCATCCTGCTCGACCCCTCCAACTCGCAGGCCATCACCAGCGTGTGGGACAGCATCGTCTATGCCGTGGGCTCCGGTCTGGGCTGGACACTCGCCATCGTCTCCATGGGGGCCATACGCGAGCGCATGCAGTATTGCGATGTGCCAAAGCCCCTTCAGGGACTGGGCATCACGTTCATCACGGTAGGGCTCATGGCGATGGCCATGCTCTGTTTCAGCGGTCTTAAAATTTAAAGAGGGAGGATTTGCAATTATGATGGAATTTATATCAGCTACCATCGGAGTGTTTCTCGTCACGATACTCCTCTTGGTGATTGTCCTGCTTGTGGCCAAGAAATATCTCAGTCCGAGCGGCAACGTGAATATCGAAATCAACGGTGACAAGGTGCTCTCCGTGGCCCAGGGCTCCAGTCTCATGGCCACGCTCAACGAACAGGGCATCTTTCTGCCCTCTGCCTGCGGCGGCAAGTCGAGCTGCGGACAGTGTCGCGTGCAGGTGATGGAGGGCGGCGGCGAGATACTCGACCCCGAGCGGCCCCATTTCACCCGCAAGGAGATCAAAAACCACTGGAGGCTCGGCTGCCAGTGCAAGGTGAAGGGCGACCTCAAAATCAAGATTCCAGAGAGCGTGCTCGGCGTGAAGGAGTGGGAGTGTACCGTCATTTCCAACAAGAACGTGAGTTCTTTCATCAAGGAGTTCAAGGTGGCTCTGCCTCCGGGCGAGCACATGGACTTCATGCCCGGCTCCTATGCACAAATCAAGATTCCGGCCTACGACACCATCGACTACGACCGCGACTTCGACAAGGCCGACATCGGCAGCGAGTATCTGCCCGTGTGGGAGAAGTTCAACATTCTCTCGCTCAAGGCCCACAACCCCGAGCCCACCGTGCGGGCCTATTCCATGGCCAACTATCCCGACGAGGGCGACATCATCATGCTCACCGTGCGCATAGCCACCACGCCCTTCAAGCCCCGTCCGCAGGTGGGCTTTCAGGATGTGCCCACGGGCATCGCCTCTTCCTACATCTTCTCGCTCAAACCGGGCGACAAGGTGATCATGAGCGGCCCCTATGGCGATTTCCACCCCATCATCAACTCCAAGCGCGAGATGATATGGGTGGGCGGCGGTGCCGGTATGGCCCCCCTGCGTGCGCAGATCATGTACATGACCAAGACGCTCCACTGCCGCGACCGTGAGATGCACTATTTCTACGGTGCCCGCAGTCTGAGTGAGGCTTTCTTCCTCGATGATTTCTACGAGCTGGAGAAGGAATATCCCAACTTCCATTTCCATTTGGCACTCGACCGTCCCGACCCCGCAGCCGATGGAGCCGGTGTGCCCTACACTGCAGGCTTCGTGCATCAGGTGATGTATGAGACCTATCTCAAAGACCACGAGGCCCCGGAAGACATCGAATACTACATGTGCGGCCCCGGCCCCATGTCGCAGGCCGTTCAGCGTATGCTCGACAGCATCGGCGTGGATCCGTCGTCCATCATGTTCGACAACTTCGGATAATCTCCGCATTTTTCGCAACCGATTTGCATCGACGGCTTTTTTGCCGTATCTTTGCAGTAGCAAGGGGAGTGTACACGCGCTCCCCTTTTTTTAGTTTTTAATCCACCAACAGCCCCCCGAGAAGACCCCCCATCCCCCCTAAAGGGGGGCTTTGCCATCCACTTGTTCGCAGGAAGGATGCCCCCCTTTAGGGGAATGGGGGGTCTCTTATTGAATATTAGCCGTTAAAGCTCTGATATTGGCAGATTTTTGCTAAATTTGCACCCGATAAAGAGTTCCGGAGAGGGAGTACCCTCCAGCGTGTAGGGGCAGCGCTTTATGCCTGCCCGCACGTTTCGCAGAAACGTATCCATCCCAAGCGCATGGCAATCGTCCGACGACATACGATTTTTCAAATCGTGCGGGCAGGCATAAAGCACTGCCCCTACGCGTGGAGAGGGTGATCGTGTGGCGGGCGTTGCTCCCCGGTACTCCCTTTCTCCGTCTCCAACACGTATGACCAGATGATGAAAAGAGTCTTTTTGCTTCTTTTGCCACTTCTCGTGCCGGTCGCCGTTTCGGCGCAAACCGGCGATGAAGATACGCGCCGATGGGCTGTTGACGGCTTCATTGGTACGGCAGGCCCCATGCACATGAAGACCGACGGACAGGTTTTTGGAAGCACGCTCCCGTCTGTGCGCGAGGGCTTTGCGTCGGGTGTGCATGTGGAATATTTCCTGCCCTACGCGCCCTTTTCGCTGAAAGCAGGATATGAACACGAGGAACTGAACTTCGTGAACCAAGACATCAGCTCCACGATGAAAAGTCTGAGTCTCGGTGGCCGCTATTATCCGTTGCCACGCCACTGGGTGGTGCAGCCATACACCGGAGCCGACCTGCTGGTCAACATCGGGGCGGTGAATGACAATCAGAGCATGGAAAGCTATTCCTCCTCTGCCGTCCGCCCCTCTTATCGGCGTGAGGCGAGGGTGCGCCTACCACGCTTCGGGGCGGCCTCCGTGGTGGGGGCAGACATCCGTATGTTCTCGTCCATCTATCTGCAAATGCAATACAGCTACCGGCTCGCTGTAGGGTCGCACGTAGACATCCGCTCCCGCGCCCTCTCGGGCAACGGCCCCGTCAGCCACGACCACGGCACACTCCATCGCCATGCCCTCTCCATAGGTTTGAAGATAGCCTTCCCCTTCCGCTTCACCACGCGCGACGGCGAGGGCCTGATAAACCTGCTGCTCGACGCATTGTTTCCCGACGACTATTCACATAACAGAATGTATAACCGATAAACTGAACCCGTTGGAAATGAATAAGATAAAAGACATATCCGTCGTGGCCTTCGATGCCGACGACACCCTGTGGGACTGCCAGTCCCACTTCGACCGCGTGGAGCGCGAATACTGCCGCCTGCTCTCCTCCTACGCCGATGCCGAGACTGTGAGCCGGGGGCTCTTTGCCACCGAGGGGCAGAACATGAAGCTGTTGGGCTACGGTTCCAAGGCGTTCACCATATCGCTTGTGGAAAATGCCGTCAACGTGAGCGGCGGGCAGGTGAGGGCTCGCGAGATAGCCCAAGTGGTGGCGCTGGGCAAGCAGTTGCTCCATCTCGACGCCACGCCTCTGCACGGTGTGAAGCAGGTGCTGGACAGGTTGCGCTCTTCGGGCAACTATCGCCTCAGTGTGTTTACCAAAGGCGAACTGCTCGACCAGGAGAACAAACTGTACCGCTCGGGGCTCAGCGACTTCTTCGACGACGTGACCATTGTCTCCGACAAGACTCCCGAGACTTTCTGCGGGCTCTGCGACAAAATGCAGGTGGAGCCCGAAAACCTGCTCATGGTGGGCAATTCGCTCAAGTCGGACATCGACCCCGTGTTGCGCATCGGTGGTTGGGGAGTACATGTGCCGTTCCGTGTCACGTGGCAGCATGAGGTGATCGACGAGTTTTCGCATCGCCGACTTGTCACCTTACAGCATATTTCCGAACTCCTCCCGCTGCTCGTGGAGTAGGGAGCCGGAATGGGGGAGCCGGTCTGCCGGGCGTAGTGTGTTGAGATTTTTTAACGCTTTGCGCTTTAAACCATTTGTCCTTTTGTCTATCCAATAAAGCAACGGGGTCCCCGATGTTGGGGATGTGTCCCGACAGGATAATTATTTAAACAAAAAACAACAAGACAATGAAGAAGATTTTTATGACTCTCATAGCTGCCATGACGCTGTCGGTGGCTATGGCGCAGCCCGATTGCTGCAAGCAGAATGATAGAAGAGGAGAAAGACATGCCCCCACGGCTGAGATGATGACTTCGCGCATGGTGGAGCATTTGGGGCTTGACAACGTGCAGGCCAAGAAGTTGGCCAAGCTCAACAAGAAATACGAGAAGCTCATCACAGCCGGTCCGATGAAACCCCGCCGTCATTGCGATGCCAAATCTGACTGTAAACCGCAGCCCGACGGCATGACCGGGGCCACGATGCAGAATGGCAAATGCCCCGACCGGAACGACGGGATGAAGAGGGAAATGGGGAAGCGTCGCGCCAAATACAAGGAGTATGACGGCGAACTGGAGAAGATTCTCACCGCCGAACAGTTTGCCAAGTTCCGCGAGTTGCGCAAGACCCATCGCAGCGGCTGCGACGCCGAGGGCAAGCCTGATGCCGATTGCAACGGCTACGGAGACTGTGCCCGGAGGTGACTTTCGCCGCCGGCATGAACCGTATGGACACAAAGAGGCAGGAATTGAAACCGTCAATTCCTGCCTCTTCGCGTTTGTGTGGCCCGGCATTGTGCCTCCGGAAGCCCTTGTAAGAGCCTTGCACTTAGCAGCCCGAGCCGTCGAGCCGGCATGAGGGGGCATCCGTGGCGGCGGGACGGATGCCGGCCTCCTCGGGGTTGAGGGTGACGGTGCCGTTTTCCAGCACGAAGCACGGGATGCCTGCATAGCCCATCCGCTTGGCTTCCGCGAAGGCCGGACTGTTGTCGCGCAGCTGCAAAAAAGCCTTGAGATGGCGTACATGTTCGCCGATGTCTATCACCTGATAGCGACTGTCGCCTTTCACCTGCTCCTCCACTGCCATGCAGTCGGGGCAGGTTTTCATGCCATAAATCTTGATCATGATGTTCCTTTCTATATGATAAGGTGAAAAATTAGAGAAGTCGGAGCTGTTGTCGGGAGTCGGAAGCGGGGTGCCTCCGGTTCCGTTAAGTTCGGCAACTCCCCTTAGTGGTTGCAGATTTTTGTTGCATCCACCGTGAAACTCTCCGTGCCGGCGGGCATAAATTTGCCCCGCTCTTCGAGAAAGTCGACCAGTTCTACAGCCGTCATGCCCTCGACAGAGCAGGTGTGGAAACGCTCGTCGGCGCCAAACTTCTCGATGATAGCCTTTACGAGGCTTTCCTTGGTGGGATAACAGTTGCCCTCCATCATGTGGAGTACGTCGTGTCCGTGTGCCATATACTTTTCTTTTCTCTATTGATGATGTGTTTGTTTGTGGCGGTAAAGGTAGAACTTTTGTTCAAGACGGAGGGGCACAAATGTGACCTTGGGTTGCGATTTAACTAATTTTGCTCAAGTTTTGCAATCGTTCAGCAATTTTTTTTGTACTTTTGCCTCGTCTTACGACATCACCCCCACACACCGTGCCACAGGCAGCGGGAAATTACATACACACGCATATTAAAGACTGAACTTTTGCAAGTTCAGCAGGAGTTAAAGGAGTTAAGGAGAAGTTCCTTGAGCGATAGCGAAAAAAAGGGAGTTAAGACGATAGCTCTCTCCTCCTATTCTCCAAGGGACTCAAGCATTAAAGCTGTTGTCTTTTTTCGCTATCGCTCAAGGAACTTCTCCTAACGAGCGAAGCGAGTGCTAACTCCCTTTGACTCCCTTTAACTCCTAAAGTTGAGCGTGCGAAACTTAAATTAAAGATTTATGGGAGGTTTTTTCGGAACCATTTCGGTGAAGAGCTGTGTTGACGACCTGTTCTATGGCACCGACTACAATTCTCATTTGGGCACGAAGCGTGCCGGGTTGGTCACATTCGACAAGCAGCAGGGATTCAGTCGAAGCATCCACAGTCTGGAGCGCAACTACTTCCGCTCCAAGTTTGAAGACGAACTGGCCAAGTTTACGGGCAATCAGGGGATAGGAGTCATCAGCGACACCGACCCGCAACCCATCATCGTCAACTCCCATTTGGGCCGCTATGCGGTGGCGACCGTGGCCAAAATCAACAATCTTGAAGCGATAGCGGGGGAGATGTTGGCCAAGCGGATGCACCTGAGTGAAATGTCGGCCAACCAAATCAACCAGACCGAGATGGTGGCTCTGCTCATCAACATGGGCGACTCCTTTGTGGAGGGCATCAACAAAGTCTACGAAAAGATAGAGGGTTCGTGCTCCATGCTCATCCTCACCGAAGACGGCATCATCGCCGCCCGTGACTTCATGGGGCGCACCCCCATCGTCATAGGGCGCAAGGACGGTGCCTATGCAGCCACGAGCGAGACGACGAGCTTTCCCAATCTCGACTATCAGGTGGTGCGCGACCTTGGTCCGGGCGAGATTGTGCGGCTCACGGCCGGTGGCATGGAGGTGTTGCAAGAGCCCTCGCGGCGCAAGCAGGTGTGCTCGTTCCTGTGGGTCTACTACGGTTTCCCGTCGAGCGACTACGAGGGTATCAATGCCGAAGACGTGCGCGAGCGCAGCGGCAAGGCCTTGGGTGAGGAAGACAAGACCGAGGCCGACCTCGTGTGCGGCATCCCCGACTCGGGAGTGGGCATGGCCGTGGGATATGCCGAGGGGCATGGCATACCCTACAAGCGCGCCGTGTTGAAGTACACACCCACATGGCCCCGCTCCTTCACACCCGGTACACAGACCCGTCGCAGTCTCGTGGCCAAGATGAAGCTCATCCCCAACAAGGCCATTCTGGAGGGTCGGCGGGTGGTGTTCTGCGACGACAGCATCGTGCGCGGCACGCAGTTGCGCGACAACGTGCGCACGTTCTTCGACGACGGGGCCCGCGAGGTGCACGCCCGCATCTCCTGTCCGCCGCTCGTCTACGGGTGTCCCTACATCGGATTCACCACCTCCAAGAGCGACCTCGAACTCATCACACGCTGCATCATCAACGACTTTGAGGGCAATCCCGATGCCAAACTCAAGGAGTATGCCACCACCGATTCGCCCGAATATACCCGCATGGTAGACGAGATAGCCCGCCGGTTGGGCCTCACCACGCTCAAATTCAACAAGATAGAGACCCTCGTCAAGGCCATAGGCCTGCCCAAATGCGACCTTTGCACCCACTGCTTCGACGGCAGCGGATGCAGCCGATAGGGGCTCCGGCCCTGTTTTCGGGGGCTTTGCGGCCCTCGACGCGGGAGTTCTCGAATAGTGATAGTTACTTTCTTACCCATTCACTTTTTTACCTTTTAAGATTATGCAACAGTTAGTTATCAATTCCTATGATGAGTTTGCCGCCTATCTCGGCAAAGAACTCGGCGTGTCCGATTGGCTGCCCGTAGATCAGGAACGCATCAACAAGTTTGCCGATGCCACTCTCGACCCCCAGTGGATTCACGTCGATGTGGAGCGTGCCAAGCGCGAAAGCCCCTACAAGAGCACCATCGCCCACGGTTATCTCACGCTCTCGCTGCTGCCCTACCTGTGGAATCAGATCATCAAGGTGAACAATCTCGAGATGATGGTCAACTATGGCATGGATCAGATGAAGTTCGGCCAGGCCGTTGTCACGGGCAGCCGCATCCGTCTGGTGGCCAAGCTCAAGGACATCACCAACCTGCGCGGCATCTGCCGGGCGGCCATCGACTTCAAGATAGAGATAGAAGGCCAGCGCAAGCCCGCACTGCAGGGCATCGCCACCTTCCTCTACTACTTCAAATGAACAAGTCAACCCTTATGGACGAGAAGAAAGAACAGATACTTGTGCGCATCACCGGGCGTGACCGTCCCGGACTCACGGCCTCGGTGATGGAGATTCTGGCGCGCTACGACGCACAGATACTCGACATCGGACAGGCCGACATCCACAGCACGCTCTCGCTCGGCATACTCATGCGTCTCGACGAGCGCAACTCCGGACAGGTGATGAAAGAGCTGCTTTTCAAGGCCTCCGAACTGGGTGTGAACATCGGATTCTCACCCATCAACGACGAGGAATACGAGAATTGGGTGGCCCGTCAGGGCAAAAACCGCTTCATCCTCACCATCATCGGACGCAGTCTGTCGGCCCGGCAGATAGAGGCCGCCACCAAGGTCATAGCCCGTCAGGGGCTCAACATCGACTCCATCCTGCGCCTCTCCGGTCGCCGGAGCATCCGCAAGGAGGCCCAGAACGTGCGCGCCTGCATCGAGTTCTCCCTGCGCGGCACGCCCGAGGACCGTCCGCTCATGCAGGCCCAGCTGATGAAACTCAGTTCGGAGATGGAGGTGGACTTCTCCTTCCAGCGCGACGACATGTACCGCCGCATGCGCCGGCTCATCTGTTTCGACATGGACTCTACGCTCATCCAGACCGAGTGTATCGACGAACTTGCCGCCCGGGCCGGTGTGGGCGACCAAGTGAAGGCCATCACCGAGCGCGCCATGCGTGGCGAGATAGACTTCAAGGAGAGCTTCACCGAGCGTGTGGCCCTGCTCAAGGGGCTTGATGCCGGCGTGATGCAGGAGATAGCCGAGACCATGCCCATCACCGAAGGCGTGGACCGCCTGATGTCTGTCCTCAAGCGTTGCGGCTACAAGATAGCCATCCTCAGCGGCGGATTCACCTATTTCGGCGAGTATCTCCAGCGCCGCTATGGCATCGACTACGTGTATGCCAACGAGTTGGAGATAGGTGAAGACGGCAAACTCACGGGCCGCTACGTGGGCGAGATAGTCGACGGCCACCGCAAGGCCGAGCTCCTCCGCCTCATCGCACAGGTGGAGAAGGTGAACCTTGCTCAGACCATTGCCGTGGGCGACGGGGCCAACGACCTGCCCATGATCAGCGAAGCCGGTCTCGGCATCGCCTTCCATGCCAAACCCCGCGTGCAGGCCAATGCCGACCAGAGCATCAACACGCTCGGCCTCGACGGCGTGCTCTACTTTTTGGGATTCAAGGACAGCTACCTTGGCGAGCAGGGGAAACTCTGACGGCATGTCCGCCGGTGGGAGAGGCGACATTCCTCCTGCCGGCCGCCGGTTTTCTACCGGTGTGCCGGTCCATGCCATGCTGTGTTCCGGCTCTGCAAATCTTTTGCATTTTTTCCACCAAATGTTTTGCGGTTAAGAAAAATAGTTGTACTTTTGCATCCACATTCGCGGCAGGCTGTTGCCGTGGCAATGTGTCTCAGGAAGGTTGGCAGAGTGATCGATCGCGCTGGACTCGAAATCCGGTATACCCCTTTCGGGTATCGGGGGTTTGAATCCCTCACCTTCCGCCAAAGCTGTTGTCTGTGCCTTTGATGGGGCGGCAATGAGCTAAAAGATTACCAAATCGCTGTAAGACTACGTTCTTGCAGCGATTTTTTTGTGCCTGAACGGCGTGTGACAGACCCACCTTGGGGGCAATACCCACCCCGGCCCTACCTGTAGGGAAGGAGGAAAGGACAAAAGACGGCTTGAAGATGCGGCTGTCTCCACTTTAGGGGAAGTCCCATTCCCGTGTGGAGAGGAAGGAGAAAGGGGGAGGGAGGAGAAAGACAGATTCAGACAGAAAGTTTGTCAAACTATTTGGCCGGTTTCGCGCCTTGTGCTTGCGATATTTGCAAGCGTTTCCCTTTTGGTCGGGAATACGCGAAAAATGACGAGGATGCCAACCTGTTGACGGTCAGCGGTTTGACTTTTCTTGACATCTTAAACCACCTTAAACAGCGTGCCGGAGAGCCCGAATGAGGGAGCAAAACAGCCCGGGCGAGGCCGCCGTTCGGGCCGTTTGAGATGCCGACTGTGCCCGTTTGGCACGCTGACTGTGGCCCTGTGACGGGGCGGAGTGGGTTTTTGCTGTTTGCATTTACGGTTTCCGGCTCTTCCCCCGCTGTTTTCCCGCACCGGATGGAGGAGTTTTGAAGAAACCGTTTTGTCAAGAAAACACGGAATCTTCCCAGCTTCCACAAAACCGAATCAAGCTGTGCGAAATCGCCGGCCGGAAGTGTTAACCAATCAAAAAAGCGAAAGAAAACGGAGCAGCGATGGCGGTGTTAGGAATAAAAGTGCTACCTTTGCCGCCGATAAACTTTGTATTCACAAAGAGGGGTGCTGCCCTTGCGGGCGGCTGAGATTATACCCGTATAACCTGATGCAGGTAATGCTGCCGTAGGAATTGCGCAACCCGTTTGCCGCACTTTATCATTATACCTCGTAGAATCATGCCCCTCTTTGCGCTTTGACGGAAAGAAGGGCATGACTTGTTTCAAGACATTGACAATCGCCGGTTCCGACTGTAGTGGCGGGGCAGGCATACAGGCCGACATCAAAACCATGTCGGCTCTGGGCTGCTATGCCGCCTCGGTGGTGACGGCTGTGACGGCACAAAACACGCTCGGCGTGAGTGCGATAGAGCCGGTGAGCCCCCCGATGGTGGCCGCCCAGATACGCGCCGTGATGGACGACCTGCGCCCCGATGCCGTGAAAGTGGGCATGGTGGCCGATGCCGCTACAGTGGATGCCGTGGCTGAGACCCTCCTATTATATAAGGTGAAGCACTTGGTGGTGGATCCCGTGATGGTGGCCACCACGGGCGGGCGTCTCATGCGCCCCGACGCGCTCGACGCGTTCTGCCGGCAACTGCTGCCGCAGGCCACGCTGCTCACCCCCAATCTGCCCGAAGCGGAGATGCTGACGGGCATCACCATCCGTTCGGCCGATGATGCCGCCCGGGCCGCCCGTCTCCTCCTGCGCCGCGGCTGCCGGCAACTGCTCATCAAGGGCGGCCATCGGGAAGGCACCGAGAAGACCGACCGGCTCTATGTGGACGGTCGGCAGGTGGCCGAATTCACCGCCCCTGCCGTCGCCACGCGCCACACCCATGGCACGGGCTGCACACTCTCGAGTGCCATCACGGCATGGTTGGCCCGTGGATTGTCGCTCGCCGAGGCCGTCGGTGCGGCCAAAGGTTATGTCACGCAGGCCCTGCAGGCCGGAGCCGCCTTGGAAGTGGGCCGGGGACAGGGCCCCGTGAACCATTTCTTCGCCCCCGAAAAACTTATCACGCTATGACATCCGTTCAGTTCATCACCCACCACAACGCGCGTTTCAGCTATCTGGAAGGGGCCGTGCAGGCCCTGCTCGGCGGTTGCCGGTGGATTCAGCTGCGCATGAAAGAAGCCTCCGACGAGGAGTTCCTGGAGGTCGGACGACAGCTTGTGCCGCTCTGCCGCGCCCACGGTGCGCGGTTGACGGTGGACGACCGTGCCCACCTCGTGGCTCCTCTTGGAGCCGACGGTGTGCATCTCGGACGAGACGACATGCCGCCCGACGAAGCCCGTCGGCTGCTTGGCCCCCACGCCCTCATCGGGGGCACGGCCAACACCTTTGCCGACATCGGGCGGCTTTGCACCCTCGGGGTGGATTACATCGGCTGCGGCCCGTTCCGCTTCACCGCCACCAAGCAGCGTCTGTCGCCCCTGTTGGGGCTCGACGGCTACCGGCGGCTCACGGCCCGGATGCGGGCGGAGGGTCTGCACGTGCCCCTCGTGGCCATCGGTGGCATCACACTTGCCGACATTCCGGCCCTCATGGCTGCCGGAGTGGACGGCATCGCCGTGAGCGGGGCCGTGCTCGGGGCGGAACATCCGGCGGAGGAAATGAGGCGGATGGTGCATGGGACAATTTGCTGCCGACACAATCAAAACACATAAAACCAATGAACAACAACATCAGAATTTCTTATCCCTCATCGGAGAAGATGTACATGCAGGGCACGATCTATCCCGACCTCCGGGTGGGGATGCGCCGCATAAGGCTCACGCCCACCGTGAAGACGGTGGGAGGCCGGCGCGTGGCGGTGGAGAACGAGCCCGTGGTGGTCTACGACACGAGCGGGCCCTACAGCGATCCCGACGTGGAAATCGACCTTGCCCGCGGACTGCCGCCACTGCGAAAGCCGTGGACGCAACGCCGCCACGGCACACAGATGGCGTGTGCCCGGCGGGGCATCATCACCGAAGAGATGGAGTATGTGGCCATCCGCGAAAACATGAACTGCGAGGCGTTGGGCATCGAGACCCACATCACGCCCGAGTTTGTGCGCAGTGAGGTGGCGGCGGGCCGGGCTGTGATACCGGCCAATGTCAACCATCCGGAGTCGGAACCGATGATCATCGGCCCGGCCTTCCTTGTGAAAATCAATGCCAACATCGGCAACTCATCCTCCACGTCGGGCATCGGCGAGGAGGTGGAGAAGGCCGTGTGGAGTTGCAAGTGGGGCGGAGACACGCTCATGGATCTCTCCACGGGTCCTGACATACACGAAACCCGTGAGCGGATATTGCGCAACAGTCCGGTGCCGGTGGGCACGGTGCCGATGTATCAGGCCTTCGAGAAGGTGGGCGGCCGGGTCGAAAGGCTCTCGTGGGAGGTGTTCCGCGACACGCTCGTCGAGCAGTGCGAGCAGGGGGTGGACTACTTCACGATACACTGCGGCATCAGGCGGAAGAATGTGCCGCTGGCCAACGGTCGTCTCACGGGGATGGTGAGCCGCGGCGGAAGCATCATCTCCAAGTGGTGCATGGTGCATGATGAGGAGAGTTTCCTCTACACCCACTTCGACGACATCTGCGACATCTGCGCCCGCTACGATGCGGCCATCTCGCTGGGCGACGGGTTGCGGCCCGGTTGCACGTTTGATGCCAACGACGCGGCGCAGTTTGCCGAACTCGACACCATGGGCGAACTCGTGGAACAGGCGTGGGCCAAAAACGTGCAGGTGTTCATTGAAGGCCCCGGACATGTGCCGATGCAGAAGATACGGGCCAACATGGACCGGCAGATAGCGAAGTGTCACGGTGCACCGTTCTACACGCTCGGCCCTCTCGTGACCGACATTGCGCCGGGCTACGACCACATCACCAGTGCCATCGGGGCGGCCCAGATAGGGTGGCAGGGCACGGCCATGCTCTGCTATGTCACGCCCAAGGAGCATTTGGCCCTGCCCGACAAGGAGGATGTGCGCACGGGGGTCGTCACTTACAAGATAGCCGCCCATGCAGCCGATCTGGCCAAGGGACACCCCGGAGCGGCCGTGCGCGACAATGCGCTGAGCAAGGCCCGCTACGAGTTTCGGTGGAAAGACCAGTTCAACCTCTCACTCGACCCCGAACGTGCGGTCGAATACTACAAGACCTCCAACAGCGTGGGCGGAAAATACTGCACCATGTGCGGTCCCGACTTCTGCGCCATGCGCATCAGCGGAGAGTTGGAAGCGAGGGGTTGTGATTTAGGAGTTAAGGAGTTAAAGGGAGTTAAAGGGAGTTAAGACAATAGCATTGTCTCTTATAGCGCCCCTTGACGACTCCGATCGGCACGCAATCAGCAAAGCTGTTGTCTTAACTCCCTTTAACTCCTTAACTCCTAAAAAATACATTCATCAATCAACAAAGCAACAATGATAGAAAAACAAGTATCAAGAGGTATCATCCGTACCTATTTCGAGAAACTGGACCGTAATCTTGAACTCGATGTGGCCATCGTCGGCGGCGGGCCGTCGGGCATCGTGGCGGCCTACTACATGGCCAAAGCCGGTCTGCGTGTGGCACTCTTCGACCGCAAACTCTCTCCCGGCGGGGGCATGTGGGGCGGCGCGATGATGTTCAACCAGATTGTGGTGCAGCGCGAAGCCCTCGGCATCATCGAGGATTTCGGCATCCGCTATGAGCCCTACGAAGACGAACTGTTCACCGTGGACTCCATCGAGAGCACCTCGGCACTGCTCTACAAAGCCGTGCATGAGGGGGCCACGCTCTTCAACTGCTACTCGGTGGAAGATGTGGTGTTCAAAGACAATGTCGTGAGCGGAGTGGTGGTCAACTGGACACCCGTGCTGCGCGAGGGGCTGCATGTTGATCCGCTCAACATCATGGCGCGCTTTGTGGTCGACGGAACGGGGCACGACAGCGAGATGTGCAGGGTGGTGGCCCGCAAAAATGGCATCTCCCTTGCCACGGCTACGGGCGAAGTGGTGGGCGAGCGGTCGCTCGATGTGGTGGAAGGAGAGCGGCTCGTGGTCGAGGGCACCAAGGAAATCTATCCCGGTCTCTATGTCTGCGGCATGGCTTCCTCGGCAGTCTCGGGCACGCCCCGCATGGGACCCATCTTCGGCGGGATGCTCCTCTCGGGCAAAAAGGTGGCTGATGACATCATCGCCCGCATCAAGGGGCGGCACTGATGAAGACCATCGTCATCACCTCGCCCGACCACTGGCCGGGCGAGGAGACCGTCATTCCACGGCTGTTGGAGGCCGGTGTGGACTTTGTTCACCTGCGCAAGCCTGCGTGGAGTGAGGCCGACTGTGCCCGGTTGCTGTCGCTTGTGCCTGCGTGGTGCCACGGCCGCATCGTCGTTCACGACCACTTTGTGCTCTGCCGCCGTTTCTCCTTGCGGGGCATCCACCTCAATGGCCGTTGTCCCGAGATTCCCGTGGGGTTTGAGGGGGAGGTCTCTCGTTCGTGCCATTCGCTGTGCGAGGTGGAGGAGGGCAAACCTTTGAGCAGCTATGTGTTCCTGAGCCCCGTCTTCGACAGCATCTCCAAACCGGGCTACCGGGCTGCTTTCACGCCCGCCGAACTGCAAAGTGCGGCCCGCCGGGGCATCATCGACAGGCGCGTGGTGGCCCTCGGCGGTGTGTCGGTGGACAATGTGGCACTGCTCCGGACCTGCGGTTTCGGCGGCGTGGCACTCTTGGGAGAGGTGTGGAGACAAGCTGCCGGCGCACACTTTGACGACTATCTCCGGCGGCTTACAGCTCTCTGAAAACGTCGGCGGGATGGCCGGGCACGTGTGCTGCAAGCCGCCGGAGCCTTTTCCCGGTTTCTTGGTCGATGTGGAATGAAGATAGTTTGATATTTGTAATCAAACTGCTTATTGTTTGTTAAATACTCGAAAAACACTTCAAATAGTTAACATAATTGTGTTAACCATTTAAGAAAAAACGTATCTTTGTCACCGTATGAAGAAGAAAACCATTTGGACTATTGCCATCATCATGGGGCTCTCGTTCCTCGGACTGCTCTTCCTGCAACTGAACTACATCAGGGAAATGGCAGAGATGAAGAAGGAACAGTTTGACGAGTCGGTCAACAGAGCCCTCTATCAGGCATCCCGCAATCTCGAACTCAACGAGACGCTCCGCTATCTGGAGAAGGATGTCAACGAGACCGAGCGTCGCGCCTATCGCGTAGACTCTGCCGGCACTCGTTCAGGTATGCCCGATGGCACCGTGCAGCACTCCCACCAATATTCGGTGACGGGCAAGGACGGGACGGTCTATTCTTCGTTTGAACTGAAGACTATCAGCAGCAAGCCTTCGCAGATGCCCAAGGCGATGATCGTGAAGAACGACCGCAACTCCATCTCGGAGGCGCAGAAGTCGCTTCAGGAGATAGTGAAAAACCGCTACGTCTATCAGAAGGCATTGCTCGACGAGGTGGTCTACTCCATTCTCTACTCGGCATCGGAGAAGCCGCTCAAGGAGCGCATCAACTTCAAGTTGCTGGATCAAGACCTCAAGGCCGAGTTGATGAACAACGGCATCAACATCCCCTATCATTTCACGGTGTCTACACAAGACGGGCGCGAGGTGTACCGCTGTCCCGACTACACCGAAGACGGTGAGGAATACGCCTACTCGCAGGTGCTCTTCCGCAACGACCCGCAGTCGAAAATAGGCATCATTCGGGTGCATTTCCCCGACATGAACAGCTATGTGTTCTCGTCCGTGCGCTTCATGATTCCGTCCATCATCTTTACGTTGGTGCTGCTCGTGACGTTCATCTTCACCATCGTGGTCATCTTCCGGCAGAAACGGTACACCGAAATCAAGAACGATTTCATCAACAACATGACCCACGAGCTCAAGACTCCCATCGCGAGCATCTCGCTGGCGGCCCAGATGCTGAACGACAACAGTGTGACGAAGAGTCCTACGATGATGGCCCACCTCGGCGGGGTGATCAACGATGAGTCGAAGCGGTTGCGCTTCCTCGTGGAGAAGGTGCTGCAAATGTCGATGTTCGACCGCAAGAAGGCGGTCTTCAAGAAGAAGGAACTCGACCTCAACGAACTGATAGAGAATATCGCCAACTCCTTTACGCTGCGCGTGGAGCACACGGGTGGCAAGGTGTACACGCAGATAGAGGCCATCGACTCCACCATCTATGTGGACGAGGTACACTTTCAGAACATGATATTCAACCTGTTGGACAACGCTGTGAAGTATCGCCGGCCCGACCAGCCGATTGACATCTACATCAAGACTTGGAACGACGACTCCAATCTCTACTTCTCCGTGCGCGACACAGGAATGGGCATCAAGAAGGAGAATCTGAAGAAGGTGTTCGAAAAGTTCTATCGGGTGCATACCGGCAATGTACACGACGTGAAAGGGTTCGGCCTCGGACTGGCCTACGTGAAGAAAGTGGTGGACCTGCACGACGGTGAAATCAAGGTGGACAGCGAACTGGGCAAAGGAACGAAGTTTACCGTCAAGCTGCCGGTGATCAAAGCCCCCTAAGTTAGGGGGTTGGGGGTCTGAACAAGCAACAGATGCCCTTTAGAAATAAGAGATCCATTCCTCCCATCAGTGGATGGTAAAGCCCCCTTTAGGGGGGTGGGGGGCTCTTTTACTGATTATTCATTTAAACCAATACGATTATGGAAGAAAAATTGAAAATCCTGCTTTGCGAAGACGACGAGAATCTCGGCATGTTGCTTCGCGAATATCTGCAAGCCAAAAACTATACGGCTGTACTCTGTCCCGACGGTGAAGTGGGCTACAGAGAGTTTCTCAAAACCAAGTTTGACATCTGCGTGCTCGACGTGATGATGCCCAAGAAAGACGGCTTCACCCTGGCACAGGAGATTCGTCAGGCCAATGCCGAAATACCCATCATCTTCCTCACGGCCAAGACCTTGAAGGACGATATACTCGAAGGGTTCAAGATTGGTGCCGACGACTACATCACCAAGCCTTTCTCGATGGAGGAGCTTGTGTTCCGCATTGAGGCCATCCTGCGTCGTGTGCGCGGCAAGAAGAGCAAGGAGTCTACCCTCTATCGTCTCGGCCGCTTCATGTTCGACACCCAGAAGCAACTGCTCACCATCGGTGACAAGCAGACCAAACTCACTACCAAGGAGAACGAACTGCTGGCCCTGCTCTGCGCCCACCGCAACGAGATACTCCAGCGCGATTTTGCTCTGAAGACCATCTGGATAGACGACAACTATTTCAATGCCCGTTCGATGGATGTGTATATCACCAAACTGCGCAAGCATCTGCGTGACGATGACCAGATAGAAATCATCAACATCCACGGCAAAGGCTACAAACTCATCACGCCCGACGAGGATTGATGGAGCCCCCCGGCCGAAAGCCCCACCCCGGCCCTCCCTACAGGGATGGCCGGGGTGGGGCTGTGTGTTTCCGGTAGCTCGCACGACTGTCTATCAAATGGTGCCGTGCGTCAGTTGGCCGTAGAGGGTGTCGAAGGTGCGGCGCAGTTTGTCCTTGTCGTCGATGATGTTGTGTATCTCCTTGAGATACTGCTCGTTGGGACTGTTGGGTATCCACAGTTTGATGTAGCCCTCACGGGAATACTTTTCGAGGATATGGGCATGAAAGCGCGCCCACTGTTCCTCTTTTCCCATCTCCGGATTGTGCTCCAAGCCAAATTCCACGGCACGCCGGAACACCTCCTCGGGTTCAAGGTCGCGGTCGGCTTCGGCCACGAGCTTGCCGTAGATGCTGCGGGGCTGCCGGCTGCTCGATGCGCGGTGGTCTTCCACGGCCTCCTTCATCACGTGGAGCTGTTCGGCGGTAAACCACTTGCGCAGACGGGCGTCGGCCATGAGTATCTTCCCGCTCGTGATGTGGTGTATGGCTCGCGGACCGCTCATGCCCAAGTCGTGGTAGGCCGCGATGACATAGGCCATGTTGATGTCGGCCCCGACGGTCTGTGCCAACACGAGCGAGTTTTTGATGACACGGGTCACATGGCGCAGTCCGTGGCTATGTCCGAACTCCGTGTAGCGGGGCAGGATTTGCTTTTCGACAAATTCCATGATGTCGAGGCTGACCTGTTGTCTCATATTCCGATGATGATGCTAAGGGTGGTGAAAAGTCCGTAGATAAACATGTTGCGGGCCGTGCGGCCAAGGATGATGTTCAGGGGGCGGCCGTGATGGATGCGTCTCATGTCGCGCCATGCGAGCAGGTGGAAGGGCAGGTAGGCCAGTGCGAGATAGCCGTGTCCGGTCAGGACGATATATGCCAAGGGCGCAAAGCCCAACAGAAGGTAGAGCCATTCGGTGGCTGTGGGGCCGATGCGCACCACGAGCGTGCGCTTGCCGTCGCGCCGGTCGTTGTCGCGGTCGCGGTAGTTGTTGACAAGTAGCAGCGTGTCGATGACGAGGCCGCAGACAAGCGAGTGCAGAACCACATCGCGGGTGACGGTCTGGTGGTTCCACGGCAAACAGACATAATAGGTGCAACACACGGGTACAAGACCGAAGAACACGAGCACCAGCACATCGCCCAGTCCGAGATAGGAAAGTCGGGTGGTGTAGAGGAAGCAGAAAAACACGCACGCGAGTCCGACGGCCACCATCTGTGCCCCTCCGTAATAGGCCAGAGGCAGTCCCACAAGGCAAGCCAGAAATGTGGCGGCAAGGATGGCCTGTTTCATGGCGCGTTTCGTAATCCACCCCTCCGAACAGGCTCTCCGCGGACCCAACCGCGTGGCAGAGTCGTCGTTGCCTTTGAGTCCGTCGAAGTAGTCGTTGACGAGATTGGCGTCTATCTGCATGATAAAGGCAAAGAGGAAACAGAGCAAGGCAGGCGTCTGCTGGAACTCGTCGGCAGGCGTGTCCTTCCATGCCAAGGCCACACCTATCATCACCGGCACGATGGCTCCGGTGAGAGTTTTCGGCCGGGTGGCAAGTAGCCAGGCTTTCAGTGAATTGGTTTCTATAATTTTTTCGTCGATCATTACGGACCCCCACCCCCCTAAAGGGGGCTTTGCCAACTGGGGAATGGCTTGTTATGTGTTGCTTGTTCAGACCCCCAACCCCACTAAAGGGGGCTTTAGCTGCTGGGGAGTAGCTTAGGGAGAAATGCTTGGATAGCTTGTTCAGACCCCCACCCCCCTAACTTAGGGGGCTTAGTCAACTATGGGCTTGGCAGGCTTTCCTCCGCGAGGCCCTCCCCTCCTTCGGAGGGGTCGGGGGAGGCCTCCCTAATTAAAGAAATTCCAGCTCACCCCGAAGCGGAAGATACCCTCGTTGAGGGGATAGTGCGGCACGAAGAAATACTCCTTGTTGCCGCTGCCGCTGTTCACATGGCTGTACATCACGAAGAAGCGCGTATGCTTCAAGTGGAAGTTGGCATAGACATTGATGAGCGGGTAGTTGCCTATCTGCACACGTGTGTCGGTGTTGCCCTGCACGGTGTAGACCCCTAATTGCGGTGAATAGTCGGGTGCGTAGTAGCGCGTGAAATAGCGCATGTCGGCTCCTAAATCAGTGGCCAGTACCCGGGCAATCTTGAAACGCAGGAAGATATTGGTGTAGGCATTGAGTGCCGGCACGGGTATCACATCCTGCTTGCTCGACTTCTGGTAGGTCAGGACACTCTCCCAGTGTACCGGACCGAACTTCATGTTCTGGCTCAACGACACGGTGATGAGGTTGATAGGTTCGCCGGTCTGCACGGGAGTCACTGTGGTTCCGCTGCGGGCGTAGGTCGAAGACACATTGTAACTCCGCGAGAAGTAGCTGTAATTCTTCAGTTCGTCAACGGCCACGCGCAACTGTGTCTGTGTCTTCTTCAGCGTGAAGATGCCTTGCAGCCGCGTGTGTATCACCTTGTCGAGACTGTTGTCCCACCACAGGTGGCGCGCATGGTAGTGGCGGTAGTAGAACGTGGGGTTCAGCCGGTGGAAGAATCCCGTAGCCGCCAGTTGCACGGTGTCGCCCAGCAGCGGGAAGTTGAGGTCGGCATTGCCGTCCACGCGCAGCGTGCCCGCATCCTCTCCGGCCACACCCACCTCTGCCGTCACGTTGTAGTGGAAAGTTTGTCCCTGCGCCTTGGTGAGTTGTCCGCCCACCGACACGCTGTGCTCGTTGTATTTGGAGACACCCCCTGTGCTGTCGGGCAGTTCGAAGTGGCGCAGGTCATGGGCGGCAAACAGCTTGATGCCCGATTTGGCCCACTTGTTGAAACCTTCGAGCAGGGCTATGGCAAGGGTGTTCCGGAGTTCGTAGTGGCGCGTCTTGTCGAAGATGGAGTCGCCCCGGGCTATGCCTGTGTTGGCATAATAGTCGTTGAGATAGTAGTTGGTCGGGGTGGCGTAAGCCTGATAGATGCGCCGGTAGTTGTCGAGCTGCACCGTGTGGATGAAGCTCGTCACGGGCACATATTCGTTTTTCAGCCATGAGGTGTCCTCCTTTTCCTTGGCGGCCCTGGCTATCAGACTGTCGGCTGCGGCCTTTCCGCCCACGGCTATGCGTCCGTTCGCCCCACTTGTGGAGTCAGCCGGTTCGTCTCCCGCAATTTTCGCTCCGTCTGGCCGGCCCCCGAACGTCTGCCGTCGGGCACTTCCTTTTTCGTCAAAGTTGCGCCCTTCGCGCTTGCTTCTGTTCTGCTCTTTCTCCTTCCGTTTGCGTTCCTCCTCCTCTTTTTTAGCCTCCATAGCAAATTTCTTCGCTTTGATTTCCTCCTGTGTCATAGGCACTTTGCGGTTGAAGCCCACGCTGTATCGGTGGGAGAGAAACACATGCTGGTTGTCGTTCCGGTTCCAGTTTTGCGAGAGCACGGTGGGTATTTCGTCGGTCGAAAACGACTCGTTGAACGATTCCGGGTGCGTGATGTAGTAGTCATTGGTGATACCGCCGTTCTCTGTCACCTTCTGGTGGTTGGTGGAAAGCAACAGATGGGCCTGATATCGGTCGCCGAGATAGGAGCCCCACATGGTGTAGCCGAAGTGCGAGGTGGCTTGGTTGGTATAGTAGCCGCGCCCGTATTTATAGTCGAAGCGGAAGCCCACGCCCAGCCGCCTGCCGGCATTGACGGCAAAGATGGCCTTGAAGTCGTCTTCGCCGTTGGTGCGGTCGCCCGCAGAGTTGAAGGTGATATTGGTGATGGGGGAGAAGGTGTTGGTGAAATGGTGGGTGGATACCGGTCTCACAAAATAGTCGAAGGGCGAGAGAAACATGAACTGCCGTTCCTCGGGCCGGTCGGCAAAGACGCGGTTGATGCGCGGTGCGCCCAGATTGCCCGTCGAGTTGTATTCCCCCCGCAGACCGGTGGTGAAGACACTGTTCATATACATGTGGGGCATGGTGTCCACTTCGGCCTTCGTGCGGTCGCCGAAGCGTTCGTCTATCGTCCACACATGCACCCCCTTGGGTATCTCTTTGTCTGAGTGGAGCGAGTCTTGCCGCCCATTGCGCCGGTCGGCGGTGGTGAGCGTGCCGTTTTCGTCTATTGAGTTGTAGCCGTTGTTATAATCGATTTGTGCCACAACCGGGGAGGTTGCGGCACAAAGAAGGCACAGAGCTATGAGAATCTTCTTCATTGATGGTTGGGTCAAAAGGGGCATCACCTGCGAATCATGCGCAGGGTGGCCTCCACAAATTTGATGACTACGCCGACTATCATCGTGATGACGGCTGCGCTTCTGTATGTCGTGAGCAGATAGAGCGCGATGCCCACCAAGGCCGTCACGATAAAAATAATGTTCAGAATGTTGCGCAATTTGTAGAACTGGTCGGGCTCACTATACCGTTGCTGGCGGTGATGTGGGCGCACGGCTGTCGACTCCTGCGACTTTTCGGCAGTTTGTCCGTTATGCTTCTCTTTTTCTGTCATGATCGGCTTCGTTTAGGGATGAATTATTGATGGATCAGTCGCGCGATATCGTTGAATATCTCATTTCTCCGGTCGATGGTGGCGCGACGGAACTTGCCGTAGATGCGTGTCAGCTCCGTTTTCTTCTTGTTCAGCGCGTAGCGATCGGTGATGACCTCTTCGGCGGGAGCCTTGAAGCCCGTGGGGCGGTTTTCTTCGTAGGTGTAGACCATGCGCTCCATCGTCAGTTGCAGGTGATTGTCGGTGCATTTGGCGACGAGTATGTAGTCGAACTTGGAGCGGTCGAGAGAGAGGAAGGAGTTTTGGAACACCAGCCACTCTTTCACCGTGGCGGCGATGATGCCCTCCGCCTTGTTCACCAGTGCCACCCGACTGCCCTCAAGTTGTCCGTCGGCGGTGGTGAGGCGGTTGAGGTAGTCGTACACGATGTCGTAGATCTGCCCGGCCGACTTGCCGGCTGCCTCCGTGTCGAGGGTAAACATCACCTTGCCGTCGGCTGTGGTGGATACCGCTCCGTCCAGATAGCGTACGTTGGGATTGACCTCCTGTGCCCCTTTGTTACGGTTGGCTGCCGGGGAGGAAGTCGTCTTGGAAGCCGATTCCGGTATGCTCCAGCCTGCCGACGATTGCGTGGGGGCCATTTCGCGTTGCAGTTTTTCGGCCTCGGCATTGAGCCGGGCAGCTTCCGCCTTGGTCGCAGCAATCTTTTTCTGTATCTCCTCTGCCTTGGCTTTGGCTTGCGCTTCGGCCTTTTGTTTGGCGGCGGCATCTGCTTTCGCCTTGGCTTGCGCTTCGGCTCTGGCCTTGGCTTGTGCCGCTTCCGCCGCCTTTGCTTTGGCCTGTTCCACAGCCTTTTGGGCCTCCTTGAGCTGCTTCTGTGCCTGCTCAAGCTGCTCCTCGGGTGTCAGCACGGTCTGCGCCAACGCCATCATCGGTAGGCAGAGCATCAAGGCTATTACAAGTTTCTTCATAAATCGCAATATTTTTAGAGTCGATAAGTTCTGTCTTGCAAAGATAGGAATAATCTTTGAATAACCGGATTTGTTAAGCACAATTTAACGTTCGCGGCCCATCAGTCGACATCCTGCCGCTCTCCGGCTTTCCTCCTGCCGCTTTTTATTTCTCCTCCAACTGTTTTTGCAGCCGGATGATTTCGTCGCGATACTGTGCTGCCTGAATGAAGTCGAGGTCTTTGGCGGCCTGCTTCATGAGCGCGGTGGTATTGGCGATGCTCTTTTCGAGTTGCTCGCGGGTCATCTGCATCACTATCGGGTCGGCGGCAAAGGCAGCACTGTCGGGTTCGAGATAGGCCTGTAGGTTGGGGTAGTGTCCGCTGCGGGCTGCTGCCGTGCCCTCTTCGTCGCCCTTGGTGGGCAGTGCCGACCCGATGGCCTTCACAATCTGTTGCGGTGTGATGCCGTGTTCCTCGTTGTACTTCAACTGTATCGAGCGGCGGCGGGCCGTCTCGTCGATGGTGCGCTGCATGCTCTCGGTGATGGTGTCGGCATACATAATCACCTTGCCGTTGACATTGCGTGCGGCGCGGCCTGCCGTCTGCGTCAGACTGCGGTGCGACCGCAGGAAACCTTCCTTGTCGGCATCGAGGATGGCCACGAGAGAAACTTCGGGTAAGTCGAGCCCCTCGCGCAACAGGTTGACCCCCACGAGCACGTCGTAGACGCCGGCCCGCAGGTCGTTCATGATTTTCACGCGGTCGAGTGTGGCCACATCGCTGTGTATGTAGTTGGCTCTCACATTGTTATTGAGCAAATATTCGGTCAGTTCTTCAGCCATCCGCTTGGTCAGCGTGGTCACCAGTACACGCTCGTTGCGGTGGCTTCGGGTGAGTATCTCGTCGAGCAGGTCGTCTATCTGGTTTTCGCTTGGGCGCACATCTATCTGCGGGTCGAGCAGTCCGGTGGGACGGATAATCTGTTCCACCACCACACCCTCGGCTTCGCGCAGTTCAAAGTCGGCCGGCGTGGCACTCACATAAATGGTCTGATGGAGCAGACTGAGAAACTCGTCAAACTTCAACGGACGGTTGTCGAAAGCTGCCGGCAGGCGGAATCCGTATTCCACGAGGTTTTGTTTGCGGGCCCGGTCGCCTCCGTACATGGCACTGATTTGCGGCACGCTCACGTGGCTCTCGTCCACCACAAGCAGGAAGTCTTTCGGGAAGAAGTCGAGCAGGCAGTAGGGGCGTTCGCCGGCCTGCCGCCCATCGAAGTAGCGCGAATAGTTTTCGATGCCCGAGCAGTGCCCCAGTTCCTTGATCATCTCCATGTCATACTCCACACGTTCCTTAATGCGCTGTGCCTTAATGGTGTCGCCTATCTCGTTGAAGTAGTCCACCTGCTTCACAAGGTCGTCCTGAATCATGCGTATGGCCTGCTCCGTCTGTTCTTTGGAAGTGACGAAGAGGTTGGCCGGATAGAGTTCATAGCTCTCAAACGACTCCACGCGGTGGAAGGTCTCTGCATCCACTTCCTCAATGGCATCGATTTCATCGTCCCACCACGTGACGCGCAGCACGTTGTCGCTGTAGGCCATGAATACATCCACCGTGTCGCCCTTCACGCGGAAGCAGCCCCGTTGCAGGTCGATGTCGTTGCGCACGTAGAGCGCATCCACCAGCCGTCGCAGAAACTCGTTGCGGTCGAGCGTCTCTCCCTTCTTGAGTTTGATCACGCTCTGCTGCATGGCCACGGGTCCTCCCATGCCGTAGATACATGAAACAGACGATACAACAATCACATCCTTCCGGCCTGACAACAAAGCAGATACGGCTGAGAGCCGCAGTTTGTCGATGTCGTCGTTGATGGCCAGGTCTTTCTCTATGTAGGTGTCGGTGGTGGGGAGGTAGGCTTCGGGCTGATAATAGTCGTAATAGGACACGTAGTATTCCACCGCGTTGCGGGGGAAGAAGCCTTTCATCTCCTGATAGAGCTGTGCTGCAAGCGTTTTGTTGTGGCTGAGGATGAGCGTGGGTTTCTCCACATTCTGTATGACATTGGCCACGGTGAAGGTTTTTCCCGAGCCTGTCACGCCGAGCAACACCTGTGCCGGCATCCCGTCTTTGATGCCGTCGGTGAGCTGCCTGATGGCTTCAGGCTGGTCGCCGGTGGGCTTGTATTTTGATGTAAGTTCAAATTGCATAGTTACCGCAAAAGTACATAAAAAATCCGTAACTGACGAAGAAACAGCCGGGAAATGATTTCCCCGTTTCGCCGCCGGTTTTCCATGCTGTGCGGATGCCGGCTTGCACTGAAGGCCGGCTTATCACAAAAAACAATAAAAAGGAGGCTGGGCATCCGCCCTGTCCCGCTTTTGGCATGGTGTTTGCAATGTCCTTTAGCGTGGTTTCCGGTTTTGGAATAGCCACCTTTTTGCGTTAAACGAACAAAAGAAAAGATAAAATGACGGTTCAAGAAATCCCCGTATTGCTGCTCACGGGCTACTTAGGCAGCGGCAAAACAACCCTTGTAAACAGAATCCTGACGAACGAGCGCGGCATCAAGTTTGCCGTGATTGTCAACGACATAGGGGAGGTCAATATCGACGCCGACCTCATAGAGAAAGGCGGCGTAGTGGGGCAGAAAGACGACTCGCTGGTGGCTTTGCAGAACGGTTGCATCTGCTGCACACTGAAAATGGATCTCGTGGAGCAGCTCGCCGAAATCACAGCCATGCGCAAGTTTGACTATATCGTGATCGAGGCCAGCGGCATTTGCGAGCCTGCCCCCATCGCGCAAACCATCTGCTCCATTCCCGCGATGGGGCCGAAGTACATCAAAAACGGGCTCGTGCGCCTCGACTGCATCGCCACGGTGGTGGACGCACTGCGGCTGAAAGACGAATTTGGCAACGGAGAGGAACTGGTGAAGGAGAACATCGGGGAGGAAGACCTCGAGAATCTTGTCATCCAGCAGATCGAGTTTTGTAACATCGTGCTGCTCAACAAGGCTGCCGAGGTGGAGCCTCGCGAACTGGGCCGCATCAAGGAGATTATCCGCGCCATCCAGCCCAAAGCCGAAATCATCGAGTGTAACTACGGCGATGTGGATCTCGGCAAGCTCATCGACACCCACATGTTCGACTTCGATGCCGTGGCCACCTCAGCAGCATGGATAGACGAGATAGAGAACCATCACGGCGAGGAGGACGAACACGGGGAAGGGGAGCATCACGACCACGACGAGGATGAGGAAGAACATCACGGTCACGACCACCATCATCACGACCATGACGACGAGCACGGCCACGACGGGGAACATCATGCCGGGCACGCCCATCACCACCATCACCACCACGAAGGCGGCGAAGTGGAGGAATATGGCATCGGCACGTTTGTCTACTACCGCCGCCGGCCGTTCGATTTGGCTTTGTTCGACGAGTTTGTAGCCCGCAAGTGGCCCCGGAGTGTGATTCGCGCCAAGGGCATCTGCTACTTCCGCGCCGAACCGGACACCTGCTACGTGTTTGAGCAGGCCGGCAAACAGATGGGGCTGCGCAATGCCGGCCGCTGGTATGCCACCATGCCCAAAGACGAACTGGATGCCCTGAAAGCCCGTGAGGAAGGCTTGCGCCGCGACTGGGACGAGACCTACGGCGACCGCATGCAGAAGCTCGTGTTCATCGGGCAGCGTCTCGACAAGGAGGCCATCATCCGCGAACTTGACAAGTGTCTGGTCGACTGACGGCCCGTCGTTAGCGCATTCGGCCCACATGGCGGCCGCAGAAATGATATTTCGACATGAGTAAGGGGAGCACACGGCGTGCTTCCCTTTTTCGTGTTTCTAAATATATACGTGCGGATGCGGTTCCGTTCCAATAATTCAGGCTTGCTATTTTCACTCATTAGTCCCCTACAGGGAGGGTCGGGGTTTCCGCTAAACAAAAAGTCCTTCAAGGCAAATGCTCTTGAAGGACTTGTGCGGTGCGTACGAGACTCGAACTCGTGACCTCCTGCGTGACAGGCAGGCATTCTAACCAACTGAACTAACGCACCTTTGTGCTCTCTTGGAACGGGCCGATGGTGCGGTGCGTACGAGACTCGAACTCGTGACCTCCTGCGTGACAGGCAGGCATTCTAACCAACTGAACTAACGCACCTTGAAAGGGCCATTCCTTAATTGCGGTTGCAAAGGTAATAAGATTATTTGATACTACCAAACAATTTTTGTATTTTTTTATAGTGAAAAAACACCCGGCAGCGGATTGGGAGAAAACGGTTTTGAAGAACCGTTTGATGGCCTTTCACACAGAGAAAGTCCCGGCAGCCATGCTCCGTCGAGAGGCGGAGACAGCTGCCGGGACTTTCGTCATGTCCGGCTCCTGCACAGGAGTGCGGGCGGTGGATGTTGCCGGTGGAGTAGGGAGACCTACACGATGCCTTGGGCCATCATGGCCTTGGCCACCTTGAGGAAACCTGCCACATTGGCACCTTTCACGTAGTTGATATAGCCGTCGGGCTGTGTGCCATACTTCACGCAGTTGGCATGGATGTCGTCCATGATGTCGTGGAGTTTTTGGTCCACTTCCTCGCGGCTCCAGCGCAAGCGTTCCGAGTTCTGGCTCATCTCCAGTCCCGACACGGCCACGCCGCCGGCATTGGAGGCCTTGCCCGGGCAATAGAGTATCTTGGCATCTTGGAACACCTTGATGGCTTCGGGCACGGTGGGCATGTTGGCCCCCTCGGAGACGGCGATCACGCCGTTGGCCACGAGTGCCTTGGCTGCTTCCTCGTTGATTTCGTTCTGGGTGGCGCAGGGCGTGGCGATGTCGGCCTTCTCAAACCAAGGCTTGGCCCCCTCCACATATTTCACGCCGTATTTCTCGGCATACTCTCTGATGCGTCCGCGCTCCACGTTTTTCAGCTCCATCACGTAGGCCAGTTTCTCGGCATCGATGCCGTCGGGGTCGTAGATGTAGCCATCGGAGTCGGACAGCGTGACGGCTTTGGCACCCAGTTGGATGAGTTTCTCCACCGTGTATTGGGCCACGTTGCCCGAACCGGAGACGAGCACCGTCTTGCCGGCGAGGTCTTTGCCTGCCGTCTTGAGCATGTTCTGGAGGAAGTACACGTTGCCATAGCCCGTGGCTTCGGGGCGGATGCGCGAACCGCCGAACTCCTGCCCCTTACCCGTGAGGATGCCCTCGAAGCGGTGGGTGAGCTTCTTGTACATACCGAACATGTAGCCCACTTCGCGGCCACCCACACCGATGTCGCCTGCGGGTACGTCTTCATCGGGTCCGATGTGTCGGTAGAGTTCGGTCATGAAAGCCTGACAGAAGCGCATCACCTCGGCATTGCTCTTGCCACGGGGCGAGAAGTCGGAACCGCCCTTGGCACCGCCCATGGGGAGCGTCGTGAGTGAGTTCTTGAATGTCTGCTCGAAGGCGAGAAACTTCAGGATGGAAAGGTTCACCGATGCGTGGTAGCGCAGACCGCCCTTGTAGGGGCCGATGGCGTTGTTGTGCTGCACGCGGTAGCCCATGTTGGTCTGCACGTTGCCGCGGTCGTCGATCCAAGTGACGCGAAACTGCACCAGACGGTCGGGAATGCAGAGGCGCTCGATGAGGTTGGCCTTTTCAAACTCGGGATGCTTGTTATACTCCTCCTCGATGGTGCCCAGCACCTGACTCACAGCCTGAATATACTCCGGCTCGTTCGGGAATCTTTGTTTCAGACTCTCCACCACTTCTGTAGCTTTCATCATCTTTTTACTTTTTATAGGTTGGTTTACTTCTTCTTTCGTGTAATTGTTGTCAGCAGACGGCCCGAGACCTTCGTCTCGCTTTTTTGCCGTGATTGCGATTGCAAAGGTATAGGTTTTCTTTTGAAAAACAATCAAAAAGACAGAGAAAGTGCTTGAAAAGTAGAAAAAAGTAACTTTCGGTTGCTGCAATGGCTCGATTTTTTGTTGTCTGGGTTCTTTACACCTTATTATATATATAGAAGGGGTGTCTGCTGATGAGGTGAAATAAGTTTAAGACATGTTAAACGGCGATGCCTTCAGACAAGATTTTCCCGCCCCGTGAGTTTAAGTCGGTGGAAAGAACAAACAAAGTAATTGTAAATTAAAGGACAAAGACAATGAAAAAGAGAATGATGTGGTGTGTGGCTGCTGCGGCAGCGGTGATGATAGTCGTGTCGGCGTGCGCTTCGGGTCTCCGGCAGACAAAGGGCGCGGGGAAAGGCATAGCCTACACCGTGGCGCAGCGATATTTCCTCAATGGCGATGTGAGAATGCCCGCTTCAGCCAAGGTGGACAATGAGGCCGACTTCAACAGCCTTTTCGGTATGGCAACGGTGATGGGCCCCGACGGTCAGCCCACGCCCATCGACTTCGCCCGCAGCTTCGCCATCTTCGTGGCACTGCCCGAGACCGACCGTTCCACCGACATCACGCCCGGCAAGCTGACAGTCGCTGCCGACGGCACATTGAGGTTCACCTATCGCGTGAAGCGTGGCGACAAACAGTTGTACACCATCCGTCCGCTGCTGCTTATCTTCGTGGACAAGGCCTATGCGGGGCGTAAGGTGGTGACGGAGGAAATCTGAAGCAGGCCGGGTGGCGAGGCAAGCCGTGACGGGTGGTGGAACCTGTGGGGGAGCATTGGTTTCCGACAGTCGCTTCTTGGGATGTCCGCATTTTTCGCTCATGATTTGCATTTCGCCCATTTATGTTGTATCTTTGCAATGGCAAAGGGAGCGCGCAGGCGTTCCCTTTTTTTGATTACCAATCCACCAACGGACAATTAGGGCCGAATGGCCGTTGTGGAAGGGGCTGTTTGAACTTCTCGTTCGGCCCGAGTGAGCTCTTGAGTGTGGCCGTTTTGCGATGTCGGTCGGGCTTGATGAGAAAATTGATGGGGAGGATAAGGCGAATAAGACGGATGATTTTGTGTAAATAAACGGATGTAGAGAAAAACTGTGTCAGGCTTTTTCTAAAGATTTAATAGTTCGCGCTATAGGTGGCCTTGCCCCGCCTCCTCTCCAAGGGGAGAGGGAGAGTGATTGGTCCAACGAAAGCGGAAGCGTATGCCCCAAACGGAAAAGGCCCTATCCCGGGAAGGTCGCCAATCCTTGAAAGGGAGCGGTCTCTTCCGGCGTGCGTTTTCCCGACAGTGCTAATATAGCTTAAAAAATGAAAGTGAAAAGAGTAGTCATGGTGTTTTTTCGCTACATTTGCAGAATAAATGCCGGATAAGAAAAACTCATGGGCGAGCCTTTGTTAGTGACCATACAGCAAAGGGGCCGACATCGCAAGGCATATAGAAAGCAAATTTACAAATTAAAGCATCAAAAGCGGGATGGAAGTCAGTTTTTTCGATCTTTTCTACAGTCTGTGGACATTAGGCCTTTTACTGTTTATAGCCGTGCAGTTGGTCAAACGGGCAGGTGTCATTTCCAAAGCTGTCAAGGCCAAAGATGTAGGCTGCATCAAGATCAACTCTTTGTTGCTTGGCGTGTGCCTGCTGGGCTTTTGTTTGTGGATGTCCATAGACCGTGTTACAGACAGTGTAGGGAGGGTCTGGTGTTACCTTGTCAATTAAGGCATGTTCTACCCCCCCCGTAAAGGAGCGTTAGCCATAAAAGCATTCCACTCTTTGTGTCTTTTTGCTTTTATTCGGCATCTATATTAAGGTGGGAAGATGAAGAGATGAAAATGAAAACGGCAGCCACACGGCTGCCGTCAGATAAGAGGGTGCATTAGAGTTTTGATGTATCCCGCGTTTTGCATCCGCTCGTAGAGGATTGGATGGGGCGGAGGGTGGTTGTTCAGACCCCCAACCCCCTAACTTAGGGAGCTTTCCTCACCTCACTCTCTTCACCCCATTGACAATCACGATGCCGCGGTAGCTGTCAGTCACCCGGCGGCCCTGCAAATCGTAGGCTATGCCCGTGCCGCGTGCCGTGGTCTTCACGTTGCTGATACCCGTCTCGGTGCTTTTCGACTTGAAAAGCATATAGACCGGATTCCCGTTGAATGTCGCCGTGAGTCTGCTTGTCAGTTGGCGGGAGGGCAGGGCTATCTTGCAATCGGTGAGGGCAAACTGCATATTGGCCACCAACCCGCTGCCCTTGAAGGGCACGTCAAGACTCTCAGGCGCAGTCTGTCTGAGCCGATAGCCGTCGGCATCGCGCTCCACACGCAGGTTTTTGAGCGTGACATCAGTAAGTTCATAAATACCTATTTTGAGTCCGCCGATGGTGAGTGAGGCCGTCTCCGCCCCCTCATCCACGGCAACCGTCAGTGTGGACGGATATTTCACGCCCGTCTCCTTCACCGGCAGTGTGAAACCCTGATAGCGGTTGCAGTTGTATTTCCCGTTGATGGGCGAGGTGGGCGACTGTGCCGAAGCGGCAACTATGAATGCTGACAGGAGCATACCGAATACAAATCTTTTCATTTTGATGTGTTTGTTTGAATGTGATGTGGAAGCCCGTCGGCCCCCGTTTCTCTTTTCCGGATATTGGTCCCGGTTGTCGGTCCGGTGCCATTTTTCCGTTGCAAAGGTATGAATATTCTGTTATAATCTACTTTTCGCTATCCGTTATTTCGCTAAAATTGGTCTGAAAGCGATATGTTTTAACTGTTTTTTAGACTTCTCCGCATCGGAATGCCACGTGCGGATTACTATTTTAACTCTATCAAGCCCCACTTTTTATGTACGGATCGCGTTGTGGAATGGGCAGGCAGGGGGATGCCGCTTCCATTGCCGGCTTTGCAGAGAAGCCTTAGCCCACGCCCAATAGTCCTTGCATAAAAAGGAGAATAATCAGGGAGGATGTTTTAAGAGCGTGCCGCTTTGCATAAAGGCTGCTAAAAAACAGAACCACAAATTAGCATAATTACTTTTTTTTCATTATATTTGCAAAATCTTTTCGTTTCAAACAGTGAGATAATCGGTAAGTTATGAATAACCACATTGTGATAATGGCAGGAGGCGTAGGCAGTCGTTTCTGGCCCATGAGTACGGTTGAGAGACCTAAGCAATTTATTGATGTCCTTGGTGTGGGGCGCTCCTTGCTCCAGCTCACCTACGACCGCTTTGCAGGCATTTGCCCTCCCGAGCGTGTGTGGGTGGTCACCAATCGCAAGTATTTCGCCCTCGTCCATGAGCAGTTGCCCGATGTGCCGGAAGGCAATATCCTGCTGGAACCCTGCCGCCGCAACACTGCGCCGTGCATCGCCTACGTGAGTTGGCGCATCAAGGCCATCGACCCCAAGGCCAATGTGGTGGTGACGCCCTCGGATGCCTTTGTGGCCAACGTGGAGGAGTTCCGCCGCGTGGTGGGGCAGTGCCTCAAGTTTACGGGCGAGACCGATGCCATTGTCACGCTCGGCATGGAGGCCACGCGCCCGGAAACGGGCTACGGCTACATACAGGCCGACCTCGGGGCACCCTCGGCCCGCAACAAGGAGATATTCCGCGTGGACTCGTTCCGCGAAAAGCCCGACTTGCAGACGGCCACGCAATATATCCGGCAGAACAACTTCTTCTGGAATGCGGGCATCTTCATCTGGAGCGTGGGCACCATTGTCAACGCCTTCCGCGTCTACCAGCCGTCCATCTCGCGCGTGTTCGAAAGTATGCTCGACATCTACGGCACGGAGGAGGAGCAGCGGCAGATAGACTTGCGCTACCCCGAGTGTGAGAGCATTTCGGTGGACTATGCCATCATGGAGAAGGCCGAGGAGATTTTCGTGTGCCCGGCCTCGTTCGGATGGACCGACCTCGGCACGTGGGGCAGTCTGCTCATGCAGACCAAGCACGACCTCTACGGCAACTCGCTCATCGGACAGAACATCCAGATGTTTGACTCGAAAAACAACATCGTGCATACCACACAAGAGAAAAAAGTGGTCATTCAAGGCCTCGAAGGATATATCGTGGCCGAGAAAGACGACACCTTACTTATATGCAAACTCTCGGAAGAGCAGCGCATCAAACAATTCAGCGGAGAATAAACAGACACAGCGATGGATAAAAAAACGGCCCTCATCACGGGCGTCACAGGACAGGACGGCTCTTATCTGGCCGAATTTTTGTTGGAAAAAGGATATAGCGTGCATGGCACCATACGCCGCTCGTCGGTGGACTTCCGCGAGCGCATTGCCCATCTTGAAGGTCGGCCACATTTCCATCTGCACTATGCTGACCTCAGCGACTCCATGAGTATTCTCGGAGTGATAGGCAAGGTGCGCCCTACGGAGATTTACAACCTCGCCGCGCAGAGCCATGTGCAGGTGAGCTTCGATGCCCCCGAGTTCACGGCCGATGTCGATGCGACGGGCGTGCTCCGCGTGCTGGAGGCCGTCAGACAGCTTGGCTTGGGCGACAGCTGCCGCATCTATCAGGCCAGCACGTCGGAACTTTACGGCAAGGTGGAGGAGGTGCCGCAGAACGAGAATACGCCTTTCCACCCCTACAGTCCCTACGCCGTGGCCAAACTTTATGGTTTCTGGATCGTGAAGGAATACCGTGAGGCCTACAACATGTTCTGCTGTTCGGGCATCCTGTTCAACCACGAGAGCGAGCGGCGCGGGGAAACCTTCGTGACACGCAAGATCACGCTTGCCGCGGCCCGCATCAAGCAGGGCAAGCAGGACAAGCTCTATTTGGGCAACCTAAGCAGTCTGCGCGACTGGGGCTACGCCAAGGACTATGTGGAGTGCATGTGGCTCATCCTGCAAAACAAGACCCCCGAAGACTTTGTCATCGCCACGGGCGTGCAGCACAGCGTGCGCGAGTTCTGCTACCATGCCTTCAAGCGTGTGGGCATCGAACTGGAGTTCACCGGCGAGGGCATGGACGAGAAGGGCATCGACAAGGCTACGGGCCGTGTGCTCGTGGAGGTTTCGCCCGACTTCTACCGTCCCACCGATGTGGTCAACCTCTGGGGTGACCCCACCAAGGCCAAGGCTAAGTTGGGCTGGAACCCGAGTAAGACCTCCTTTGAGGAGCTCGTCAACCTCATGGTGGACAGCGATATGGCCAAGGTGGCCTCGGAAGGGGCTGCCGAAAAGGTGCGCACCAACCTCGCCGAGTATCTCGAGAAAGGAATTGTGAAGTAATTATATAAATTAAGGAGGCCGTTAGGCCTCCTTTTTAGCATTCAAACTATGTTATTAAAAAATATAAAAATATATGTGGCCGGCCACCGCGGCCTTGTAGGTTCCGCCATCTGGAACAATCTCAAGGCGCGTGGCTATGACAATCTTGTGGGGCGCACGCACACCGAACTCGACCTCACCGACCAGCAGGCCGTAGACCGGTTCTTTGACGAGGAGCGGCCCGATGCCGTGGTGCTGGCCGCCGCTTTTGTGGGCGGCATCATGGCCAACTCGCTCTATCGGGCCGATTTCATCATGCAGAACATGAAGATGCAGTGCAACGTTATCAGTAGTGCCTATAGCCACGGGGTGAAAAAGCTGCTCTTCCTCGGTTCCACGTGCATCTATCCCAAGGACGCCCCGCAGCCCATGCGTGAGGATGCCCTGCTCACCTCGCCGCTGGAATACACCAACGAGGAGTATGCCATCGCCAAGATAGCCGGACTGAAGATGTGCGAGAGCTATAACCTGCAGTACGGCACGGATTACATTGCCGTGATGCCTACCAATCTCTACGGGCCCAACGACAACTTCCATCTTGAGAACTCCCACGTGATGCCGGCCATGATGCGCAAGGTGTATCTGTCCAAACTCATCCACGAAGGCGACTGGGAAGCCATCCGCAGGGATATGGACAAGCGTCCCGTCAATCCTACCGACAAGCTGCGCGCCTTGATTGGTGAGGGCAATGTGGACGGGAAAAACAGCGAGGAGCGCATTCGCCGTGCCTTGGCCTTCTACGGCATCGAAGACAACCGGGTGACGCTTTGGGGCACGGGCAGTCCGCTGCGCGAGTTTCTGTGGAGTGAAGACATGGCCGATGCCAGCGTGCATGTGTTGTTGAACGTGAGCTTCAGTGATATTATTGGTGTGGAGAAATATTCCAGTGTGTTCTATGGTGCCAAGACCGACGGTGCAGTGGACCGCAACAACTCGGAGGGGCGTGGTGGAGCCATCCCCTCATTGGGAGAGATACGCAACTGTCACATCAATGTGGGTACGGGCAAGGAGCTCACCATTCGCGAACTGGCCGACCTCATCGTGCGTGTGGTGGGCTTTGACGGTGAGGTGGTGTGGGATTCTTCCAAGCCCGACGGTACACCCCGCAAACTCATCGACGTGTCCAAACTGCACTCGCTGGGCTGGACACACAAGGTGGAAATAGAAGAAGGAGTGGAAAAACTCTACGCGTGGTACCGGCAAAGTCTTGCTGCCGACTGATCTCTTTTAACGCAACAACGCCCTCCGGAGGCCGGAGGGCGTTGTTGCGTTAAAGAGGGTAATAAGGGTGCCTCGCGGACTTATGCGCGTTGCCTGTTTTTCTTCAGCAGCCATTTGGCTGTGAAATAAATGGCGGCAAGTATCGTCAGCCCAAGGATGGCGTATTTGATGTATTCGCCATACTCATTGATTTTATCCACCAACTGGTCTTCGGGCACAAAGGTGTGCAACCACCAGCCCAATATGGCCAAGATGCTGTGCCATGCCCCCGCACCGATCGTGGTGTAGAGCAGAAACTTCCAATAGTGCATCTTCGACAGACCGGCCGGAATGGAGATGAGATGGCGGATGCCCGGAATGAGACGGCCCGTCAGCGTAGCCACCACACCGTGGTCGTAGAAATATTTCTCGCTCTTCTCCACCTTCTCTTGGTTGAGCAGACAGAGATGTCCCCACCGGCTGTTGGCAAACTTATAGATGATGGGGCGGCCGAGCCAGTAGCCGGCAGCGTAGTTGATGGACGCGCCAACGTCGGCTCCGAGCGTGGCGAAGAGCACCACGAGCCAGATGTCAAGATTGCCACCGGCCGCATGATAGGCTGCGGGAGACACCACGAGTTCCGAAGGTACGGGTATCACCGTGCTCTCAAGGAGCATGAGGAGGAATATGGTGCCGTAGTTGAGGTTGCCCAATAGGGAGGTAATCCAGTTCATTGTTTGTTTTCTATGAAATAATGGTAATAATCTTCCGGATTGAGACTTTCCGGAAAGAGGTCGCCAAGCACTTGCCGCGTGGTCTGCGGACTACGTTCCACGGATGCCTTGAGATAGTGCAGAAAGGTTCCCATGTCGTTTTTAGCCTCGGCACACCGTGCCAGATAGGCACAAGCTATGTCGCCTGCTTCGTTGCCGTCGGCCTCCAATATCTTCTCAAACATGCCCTTCGCCGTGTCGGGATAGCCATTGTCATAGACCGACATGGCCACGTGTAGGAACACCGAAAGGTCGTTTTCCGCCATCTGCATGGCTTTGGCAAAACAGACCAGTGCCTTACGCAGCTGTTTGTTTTCGAGCAGCACATGGCCTTTCAACACCAGTAGTTCGCTTGTCTCCATCCCCATCAGTTCCTCCATCCGGCCGATATAGCCAAGAGCCTCTTTTTGTTTGCCGAAGTGACTCAGCACGAAAGCCAACTGTTTGTATATCTCCGTGAGATTGGGAGAGTCTTCTTTTGCCCGGCTCTCGGCCATGCGCAACTGCTCAAGTGCCTCTTTCTCGCGTCCCTGTGTGAGCAAGGTGATACCCTTGAGCATATAGCCCAGTTCGTCGTCAGGCTCCAGACGGGCATAGCGGTCGAAGTATTCAAGTGCCTCTTCCCAGTTGCCCAGCGCAAAGAGCGCATTGGCCTTGTTGAGGAGTGCATCCGGATCAGTAGGGTCGATGGCTATCGAGAACTCGCTGCTTTCGATGGCGTGAGCATAGTCGTTTTCCAGAAACTGCGACGTGGCCAGCTGGTTCCAGTAGTGCGTGGAGTAGGGATTCTCGTCGAGCAGTTCGTTGTAGATGCGCTTGCTGTACTCGGTGTTGCCCTTGCTGAGGGCGATGCGTGCCGAGAGATCCTTATAGTCGGAGTCGGCTTTGTCGGCCCCCGATCGCTTGAGCCACTTGTCAGCGAGCGCGAAGAGTTCGTAGTCGGCAAAGAGCGTGGCCACATCAAGACAGAAGTCGACCTGTTCTTCCTCGTCGTCGAGCATGGCATATTGTTCCGTGAGAAACCTGTCGGCCTCTTTTTCCCGCTTTTGGAAGACCATTATCTCAGCCGCCATGTAAATGTAGTCCGGGTCGTCCGTTTCATCCACCCGGTCGATGAGCCGGCGTGCCTTTTCTGCGTCCTGCTCTTTGATCAGTGCGATGCGGGCACGAAACACCAGTGGCAGCGTGGCCCCCGGAAAGAGTTCGAGAGCATAGTCTATCGCACCAAGGGCCTCGTCGAGCCTCCCTTTGGCATGATAGTATTCCGCGATGTCAGTCAGGTCGTCCGCTTCGAGGTAGATACTTTCTCCTGCCGCCCTGCTTTGTTCGTAGCGCCGGAGCATCTCCTTGAACTCACCGGTGTCGAAATATTCGTCTGTCCGCATGTGTTTTTATCCCTCCGGATGCTTCCGGAGGGTTGAGTTTTACTTATTTTGTTTGGCCCACGTGTCTTTCAGACCTACGGTCTTGTTGAACACGAGGTGGTCGGTCGTGGAGTCTGGGTCGGCCATGAAGTAGCCGATGCGCTGGAACTGCAAGTATTCTCCCGGCTTCTTCCCGGCAGCATATTCCTCCACGTAGCAGTTGTCATACACGTGCAACGACTCGGGATTGAGCAATTCGCGGAAGTCACGCTCGTCGGCCGAAGGATTTTCCACATTGAACAGCCGGTCGTAGACCCTCACTTCCGCCTTGCGGCAGTGGCCGGCACTCACCCAGTGGAGCGTGCCCTTCACCTTGCGGTTGGCCCCTTCGAGTCCGCTCTTGCTCTGCGGGTCATACTCGGCCTGAATCTCGGTGATGTTCCCCTCAGCATCTTTCGTGCATCCGATGCACTTCACGATGTAGGCATTCTTCAGTCTCACCTCCTTGCCCGGTGTCATGCGGAAGAACTTCTTGGGTGCATCCTCCATGAAGTCTTCACGCTCTATCCACAGTTCTCGAGAGAAAGTGATGCTGTGCGTGCCGTCGGCCTCGTTTTCGGGATTGTTCACCGCCTCCATTTCCTCGGTCTGTCCTTCGGGATAGTTGGTGATGACAAGCTTCACGGGATTCATCACCGCGCTCACCCGGCAGGCCTTCTTGTTGAGGTCTTCGCGCACACTGGCTTCGAGCAGTGCCATGTCGTTGAGCGCGTCAAACTTAGTGTAGCCTATCGAGTCGATAAACATGCGCACGCTTTCGGGCGAATAGCCGCGGCGACGCATACCGCACAGTGTGGGCATACGCGGGTCGTCCCATCCGCTCACGAGATGTTCGTCGACCAGCGTGTGGAGCTTGCGCTTCGACATCACTGTGTAGGTCAGGTTCAGGCGGTTAAATTCTATCTGTCTTGGGCGGTTGTCCTTGAGGTTGTCCGCCGTGCCGTCCATCTCCTTCAGGAAGTCGATGAAGAGGTCGTAGAGCGGGCGGTGGGGCACAAACTCCAGCGTGCAGATGGAGTGGGTCACGCCCTCAAAGTAGTCGCTCTGCCCGTGGGCGAAGTCATACATGGGATAGGTGTGCCACTTCGTGCCCGTGCGGTGGTGGGGTGTTTGTATGATGCGGTAGATGATGGGGTCGCGGAAGTGCATGTTGGCGTTGGCCATGTAGAGTTTGGCACGCAGCACCATTGAGCCTTCCACGGCTTCGGGCGTGTTCATCTGCTCGAAGAGCGCGAGACTCTCCTCCACGGGGCGGTCGCGATAGGGCGATGCCGTGCCCGGCGTGGTGGGCGTACCTTTCTGTTGGGCTATCTGTTCCGAGGTCTGCTCGTCCACGTAGGCCTTGCCCTGCTTGATCATCCATACGGCAAACTCCCACAGCCGCTCGAAGTAGTCGCTGGCATAGTAGATGTTGCCCCACTTGAAGCCCAGCCACGAGATGTCGTACAGGATGTTCTCCACGTATTCGTTGTTTTCCTTGCTCGGGTTGGTATCGTCAAACCGCAGATTGCACACCCCGTTGTATTTTTCCGCCACACCGAAGTCCATGCAGATGGCCTTGGCGTGTCCGATGTGCAAGTATCCGTTGGGTTCCGGGGGAAAACGGGTCTGGATTCGTCCGCCGTTCTTCCCTGCGGCAAGGTCTTCTTCGACGAACTGTTCCACGAAACTCAGACTCTTTTTCTCTTCGTTCAGTTTTTCTTCTGTCACTGCCATAAATGTACCTTATATATATTATGTCTGCAAAGTTACAGCAATTTGCGTGAAGAACAAAATAAAACTTCTTTTATTTTTACTTCCTCGTGCGCCATCCGTTGTGCCCGGCGGCCCGTAGAGGCCATTGGTGGCAGTCACAGCCGATGGAGGGGAGACAAAGTGGGGTCGGTTGTTAAATTCAGTTATAAAACCGATTGTTTTCTATTGGAAACTTGTTGGTGTCGAAAAGAATATGTACTTTTGCAAAAGTTTCCATTAGAATATAAACTTAAAGCATTATATATGAAGCATTTAATCATAGGCGGAGTGGCCGGAGGAGCCACCGCTGCCGCCCGTATCAGGCGTGCCGACGAGCAGGCGGAAATCGTGATGATAGAGAAAGGGAAGTACATCTCCTACGCCAACTGCGGTCTACCTTATTATATAGGTGGCACCATCGCCGAGCGCGAGAAGTTGTTTGTGCAGACTCCCGAGTCGTTCGGGCGGCGTTTCAACATTGATGTGCGCGTGGAAAATGAGGCCACGGCCATCGACACCGCCGCCAAGACTGTGACCGTGCGCCGCCGCGACGGGTCGGAATACACCGAGACCTACGACCGCCTGCTGCTCTCGCCGGGGGCCGTTCCCGTGCGTCCGCCCCTGCCGGGCATCGACCTTGAGGGCATCTTCACCCTGCGCAATGTGGCCGACACCGACCGCATCAAGACCTATCTTGACACCCACAGCGTGCGCGAGGCCGTGGTGGTGGGCGGTGGATTCATCGGACTGGAGATGGCCGAAAACCTCCATGCCGCCGGTGCGCGGGTGTCGGTGGTGGAGATGGCGCAGCAAGTGATGGCACCCGTAGACTTCTCGATAGCCTCGCACGTGCATAGCGAACTGATGGGGCAGGGTGTAGACCTCTATTTAGGCAAGGGCGTGGAGCGTTTTGAGCAGGCCGACGGCCGTCTTGCCGTGTGTCTCGCCACGGGCGAACGCATCGCGGCCGACCTCGTGTTGCTCTCCATTGGCGTGCGCCCGGCCACCGAGTTGGCCGCCTCTGCAGGCATCGCCCTCGGCAGCCGTGGCATCCGCGTGGACAGCTATCTGCAAACCTCGGCCCCGGATGTCTATGCCGTGGGCGACGCCATCGAGTTTGCCCATCCGCTCACCGGGCAACCGTGGCTCAACTATCTGGCCAATCCTGCCAACCGTCAGGGGCGCATCGTGGCCGACAACATGGTGTTTGGCAACCATACAAAGTATGAAGGGGCCATCGGCACATCCATCGCCAAGGTGTTCGACCTCACCGTGGGTTCTACCGGTCTGCCTGCCAAGCGTCTCAAGCAGGAGGGCATCGACTACCGCAGCAGCATCACCTGTTCGCCGTCACATGCCGGCTACTATCCCGGCTCTTTCATGCTGACCACCAAACTCACCTTCGACCCCGTCTCGGGCAAGCTCTACGGGGCCCAGTGCGTGGGCCACGAGGGCGTGGACAAGCGCATCGACGAGGCGGCACTCGTCATCAAGCAAGGGGGCACGGTGGACGATCTCATCCGTCTCGAGCACACCTATGCGCCGCCTTTCTCGTCGGCTAAAGACCCCATTGCCATCGCCGGCTACACGGCCCGTAACATCATCAGTGGGGCGATGCCCATCGTGTGGTGGCGCGAGATAGATGCGCTCGACCGCTCGCAGGTGACGCTCGTCGACGTGCGCACCCCCGAGGAGTATGCCCTTGGCACGCTCCGCGGAGCGGTCAACATTCCGCTTGACGACCTGCGGGAGCGTCTTGGCGAGATTCCGGCCGACCGTCCTGTGGTGCTCTTCTGCGCCGTGGGCTTGCGCGGCTACCTCGCACAGCGCATCCTCATGGGCCGGGGCTTCAAGGATGTGCGCAACCTCTCGGGCGGCTACAAGACCTATCAGTTGGCCACGCAGCCCGTCGTGAACAGCAGGTCCGGGGCGTGCGGTGCGGCCGAGAATTGCGGCACGCTGCTTCCGCCGGCCACGGGAGCCCCGCAGCCGGGCATCATCAGGGTTGATGCCTGCGGACTGCAATGTCCCGGCCCCATCATGAAGTTGAAGCAGGCGGTCGACTCGATGGCCGAGGGAGACCGCGTGGAGGTGACGGCCACCGATGCCGGATTCCCCCGCGATGCGCGGGCGTGGTGTGCCTCCACGGGCAACAGCGTCGAGGCTGCCCATGCCGAGGGAGGCCGCCACACGGTCATCATCCGTAAGGGGGCACCGCAGGCTCCGGTCGCAGCGGCTGCCGGGGAACGGAACAAGACTTTCATCATGTTCAGCGACGACCTCGACCGCGCACTGGCCACCTTCGTGCTGGCCAACGGGGCGGCGGCCACTGGCCGCAAGGTGTCTATCTTTTTCACTTTCTGGGGGCTCAACGTGATCAAGAAAGAGCACAAGCCGGCTGTCAGGAAAGACATCTTCGGTCGTATGTTCTCTTGGATGCTGCCCTCCGACTCGCGGCGGCTCAAACTCTCGAAGATGAGTATGCTGGGCATCGGCGACCGGATGATGCGCTACATCATGCGCTCCAAGAACATCTATTCGCTTGAAGAAATGCGCCGGCAGGCTCTCGACAATGGGGTGGAGTTTATCGCCTGTCAGATGTCGATGGACATGATGGGCATCGTGCAGGAGGAGTTGCTCGACGGCGTGACCATAGGGGGCGTGGCTACTTATATGGAGCGGGCCGAGCAGGCTAATGTGAATTTGTTTATATAAGGGGGGCCTCTCCCAACCCCTCCGAAGGAGGGGAGCCCCGGATACCCCGTGCGGACTTGCTGGGTGGGGGCTTTGATTCCGATGAAATGATAAATGACTGAACTTTCGCAAGTTCAGCAGGAGTTAAAGGAGAAGTTCCTTGAGCGATAGCGAAAAAAGGAGTGAAAGGGAGAAGTGCCTTGAGCGTAAGCGAAAAAAGACAATAGTCCTTCTTCCTAATGCAATGAAGCAGTCAATCAATAAGGCTGTTGTCTTTTTTCGCTTACGCTCAAGGAGCTTCTTCTAACGAGCGAAGCGAGTGCTAACCCCTTTAACTCCTTTAACTCCTAAAGTTGAGCTTGTGAAACTTAAATAAATGATAATAGATTATGGATAAAAAGAAACTATGTCGCATACGCGACGTCTATCGCGCCATCGTGGCGCTTGAAAACCAGTTTCAGCAGTCGTTCAACCTCAACATCAACGAGGCCATGCTGCTCTGCACGCTCAAGGACAACAGCGGACTCACGTCGGGCGAGATAGCCGAGGCATTGGGACTGACCAACTCCAATGCCTCGAAGGTGATAGGATCGGCAGAGAACAAACTGCTCGTCAACCGCAACCTCGACCGTGTGGACAAGCGGCAGATGCACTTCTCGCTCACCAAGAAGGGGTCTGACCTGCTCAACGAGATGAACTGCGACGACATGCCGTTGCCCGACATCCTGACCGAAATCTGTCCGTAGTGCGGGGTTCCGGTTGCCGCGGCAAGTCGGAGGCGGTCTGCCCATTGTGTGTTTGTGTGTGTCTTCTGTCCCGAGGCGAACAACGCATCGTTGTCTTGGCTGTTTTGGCGATGTGTGTGGGGTGGGTGATGGGTGATAAGGTAATAGTCTGTAAGGTGATCATTACCACCTGCCACCTACCACCCAACACCTAAACCTTGATTTAAATCAAGAAAAACCCACTATATTTGCTAATTGGCTGATAATCTGTTACATTTCCAATTAAAAACCGTTGTGTTTCAGGATAATTATGCTATCTTTGCAGCGAATAATTAATCAACTGGGGATCAAATAGCCATGAAACCCTAAAATTTATTTATTTGCAAAAGATTATGGCAGAAAAGAAAGCAACAAAAGCTGCTGCTCCCAAAGCTACAGCAACGAAGGCTGCTCCGAAGAAGGCAGCTGTAAAGAAATCGGTATTGGAACTCACTGCTGAAAATGCAGGTTTCAAGGCCGGTGATGTGTATCAGGCTCTGGCAGCAGCCGGTTCGGCCCAGACACTGGCCGAGATTACCAAGGCGTCTAAGATTAGCTCCGAAGAGGCTATCCTCGGTATTGGATGGCTCCTGAAAGAGGGCAAAATCAAGGCAGAGGACAACAAAGTGGTCCTCGCTTAATCGAAACTCAAAGAAAAAATGAAGAGGCCGCGGCTCGCCATCATGCAAGCCGCGGCTTTTTTGTTGAAGCCGAAAGGCGGAGTTTTGTGCCGCCGGGGAGCGGTCGTGCTGTGGGGTGGTGTGTGTCGCCGGGCCGGAAGCGCATCCGTATTTGTTCCCGGACAACAGAACTGCCGAATCTATGATGAACTACGATCAGGAAATATTCAAAGTGCTCACCGAGGCGGGAGAGAACGGACTGAAGGCCGAGAAGGTGGCCCGCCACGTGTTCAACGCTTGTAACTCACTGTTCTGCCCGGCGAGCTACGACGATGTACACCGCTATGTGGCGCAGTTTCTGCAACGCAGTGCGCGCAATCCGGACTCCATTATCGAGAAGGCCGATGCCCGGGGCGTGTATTTTCTCAATCCCGATGCGCACGAAACGCAGCAGCTCATGCTCCGCTTCTCGCGCGTGGAAGAGGAGGAAGAGTCTAAAGCCCCGCCCGTAGACCTCTCGCTGAGTTTGTTCTGACAGACAGGACGGGCGGTTGGTGTGTCAATAGTTTTCGCAGCACGTTTGCATTTGCCTTTTAAAGGCATTATCTTTGCATTGGCAAGGGGAGCACGCAGGTGTTTCCCTTTTTTCATTCCCAAGCCACCTACAGCCCCCCCATCGGACCACCAACCCTTGCGAAAAGGCCCGAATGGCGTTGCAAAACGGGCTCTTTGAGGTTGTCGTTCGGCCCGATCGGGCTTTCAGGTGTAGCCGTTTTGCAAGGTCGGTCGGGCTTGATGAGGGTTTTGATGGGGCGGATAAGGAAAGTGGGGCGGACGATTTTGTGTAGACAAACGGCTGTGGAGAAAAACCGTGTAAGGCTTTTTCTAAAGATTTAATGTTTCGTGCTATATACAGGTTTTACCTCCCCCGCAGCGAAAAGAATGTCGGTTGCGTGGATAAAATTGCCTGATTTGTTCCTTTCGCCGACACAGATGTTCTTCGGCGAATGATGCTGATTATGTCGAAAACCGGTCGCGCAGATAAATGCGTCTCATTCTAAGGGAAGTGACTCCTGCCTTTTACTTGCATATCTGCCGGTAGGGACACGTGTCGCAATGGCGGCGGTCGGCGGTGGCGACGAACGGGTGGGAGAGGTCGAAGATGTCGGTGAGCACGCCTTTCAGCCGATCGGTGAACTCGTCACGGTAGCGACCGGCACTTGTGATTTTCTCGTCGCCGAGCGTGAGCGTGGGGTCGTAGTCATCCCCCGTGGTGTGCTGGATGAACAGCAGGGCCGGACTCACGGGCTCTCCTTCGGGATTGTGGCGGCTGCTGCGGTCAACGATGAGCGAGTAGAGCATCGTCTGCAAATAGTAGTCGGTGTGCTTGCGGCTGATGTCCTCACCCGAGAAAATCTCCTCAATGGTCTTGATTTTGGCCTGTGCCTTGTTGCCCGTCTTGTAATCTATCACGCGAATGCGCTCGCCCCCCAGTTCCGAGGCCACGGCATCGAGGCGGTCGATGGAGCCGCCGATTTGGAGTGTGCGCTCCGCAGAGCCCGCGGTGAAAGTCACGGTGTCAAACACTTTCAGTTCCAGTCCGAGTATTGTGAACGGCGTGTGGCGGCTGTCAAGGCGCAGCAGCTGGCGCACGTAGCTCACGATGACATTGCGGTTGATGAGTTGCAAACCGTTGTATTCGGGCCGGAATCCCTGCCGCTTCACGTGGAAGAGTTCTTCCCGGAAAGCGTCGTCCACCACCTCCTCAATGCGCATTTTGCTCTTCAGATAGCTGTCGATGTCGCCTTGGCGTATCGTGAGCGGATGGAGGAGCTGCGGTTCGCCCTTTTCATCGCAGGCCACGTCGCCCGGTCCGGCAAACGAGAGGTAGATATTCTGGCACGCTTTGTGGAAGATGTTGCCGAAGATGCGATTGTCGATGGCGTCTTCATCGGGGGTGTCCGGTTCCTCGATGTGGGCTATGTAGCGGTAGAAGAAACGTTTCTGGCAGCGCAGATAGGTGTTGATGGCCGTGGGCGAGAGGCTTGTAAACCTGTTGAGCTGTTCCTCCACAGCCTTGTCTTTCGTGATGTCGGTCTCCTCCTTTCGCTTCGGTTCCTGGCCGGCCTGCAGGCTCCGGCGCACTATCGGGTGCCCGCTTTCCACCATGAGTTGGAGCATGAAGCGGCTCATCTCGCCCGTGTGGCCGTCTTCCGTGGCATTGTTGTAGGTCATGGTCACGTCGGTGGCCCGCTGAATGAGGCTGTAGAAGTAGTAGGCATAGATGGCCACCTTGTTGTCGATGGTGGTGAGCCCGTAGGCATGGCGTATGGAATAGGGGATGAACGAGGCATCGTTGATGCCTTTGGGCAGGTTGCCCTCGTTGGCCGAGAGCAGCAGCACGTGGTCGAAGTCGAGGTTGCGGGTTTCGAGCACGCCCATCACCTGTATGCCCACCACGGGTTCGCCGTGGAAAGGTACGCCGGTCGACTGAAACAGTTGGCTCGTGAGCCGCTCCAGCGTGGCCGTATCCACCGTGAGGTCGCCCGCGTCCATGAGTTCTTTCAGGCGGTTGAGAAGCGTGTAGCTGCGGAAGAGCGACTCCTGAAACAGAGGGTCAGCCACCCCCCGGGCGTTCACACCGATACGCTTCAGCACTGCCAGCATCCACCCGATGAGTTTCCGGTTGTCGAAGTCTCCCATGTCGGGGAAGAGCAGTTCCAGTCCCTCGTCGCCCAAGGTGAGGCTGTCGCGGGCCGGATAGAAACGCTTGTGGCGGTTGAGATCGTCGATGAGATCGCGGTATTTTGGCGACACGTAGGGCGTGTAAGGGTGGCGCAGCAGGCGGTTGACGAAGTGAAGCCGATAGCGGTTGCTCTGCCTTTGGTAGCCCATGGTGCAGAGGGCGAACAGCTGCATCACAAGCGAGAAAAACGGCGATTGCTGCAAGGGATAGCCCGTGGTGATGTTCACATCCTTCACTTCGGGTGGCAGACAGTGGACAACGGTCTGCAACAGACTCTCGTCGGCCATCACGATGGCTGTCCGGCTGCCGTCGGCTATGCGGTTGTTCTCGCGCAGCCACGTGCTGATGTAGCGTGCCTGAATGTTTTCTGTCGACGCGCTGATGTAGGTGATGTCCTTCGTGCGCCGCAAGTTGTCGTAGGGATCGTGGGTGTCGTCCGGGGCTATTTCGTTCGGATAGTGGGCCAGATATTGGCGTATGTAGTGCCCGGCCTCGTTGTCGCCCGACATGTAATAGTGGTCGTAGTCCCAGTAGAAGCGGGCTTTGCCTTCCCGTTTCAGCCGGTCGCAGAGGGCCAGCTCCACCTTCTGCATCATGTTGAAACCCACAAAGAGATAGGTGTCATACTCGAAGGTGAGCTGCGGATTCTCCACCACCTCGCGGTAGAGCTTACCCTCGTAGGCAAGTCCTTGTTGGCCAATGCGTTGGTTGTAATCGTTAAAGATGTCACCGAAGTGGCTCCATAGTTCCAAGAACCGGCGCTTGAGCTCGGAGTTGTGGTCGTCGGAGAAATTGCTGAAAAACTTTTTGAGCATCTCCTTCTGCTCCTCGGTGAGGAAGGAGGCATCGTCGAACTCGTGTATGTCGCGCAGGTTGGCAAACACCTTGGCGGCATCGGCCATGTTCTTGTCGATGTCGTCGAAGTCGGAGAGCAGGAGCTGCCCCCATCCGTAGAAGTGGTCGAGGGTCTCGTTGAGCCCCGTGCAGGCCACAAACGACTTGTGCAGGTCGCAGATGAGTTTGATGGGGTCGGCCGTGGCGAGCTTGCTGTGGCGGCGGAAGAGGTCGCTGATGGTGATGTAGGCCGGGCTCCAGAGCGGTCGGTCGGCCAATCGGGCGAGGTGCTCGTTCAGGAAGAGCGAGGCCCGCTTGTTGGGAAACACCACAGCCGTGCGCGACAGGTCGGTGCCGTATTTTGTGATGATATCGTGTGCTACAGTTTCGAGAAAAGTCTTCATTGGCGTGTCAGCGGTTTTTTATATCGTTGTTGTTGGGGATGGGAGAGTGTCGGTGAAAGGCTCGGGCAGGGGTGTGCAGTGAGTGGCCCGGCGGTTGGAGTGGCTCATTCCACGCGCTCGATGTCGTTTTTATATACATACCAGAGGTAGCCTTCCACTTGCCGGTGGCCCATTTGGCAGAGCAGTTCCATGTATTGTCTCACTTGCCGGTGGTATTCGTCGCGGTGGGTGCCGAACTTGAAGTCGACCACGATGGTCTGCCTGCCGTCGGTCATCACGCGGTCGGGGCGATGCTCCTCCACCTTGCCGGTTTCGCGGTTGAGTTGCAAGATGGTACACTCGTTGAAGAGTTGCCAGCGACCGGAAAACCAGTCGGCCACCTGCTCCGTCTCCAACCGTTTGTGAATCATGCGCCGCAGACTCTCGGCTGTGAGTTCTTCGTCGTAGAGCACGCCCTCCTGTTCGAGTTCCCGCACGGCATCGTCGATGTCGGTCGCGGTGCGGATGTTGGAGAAAAGCCGGTGCAGGATGTTGCCTGTGTTGATGTAGCTGCGGCGTTTCTCTTCTTCCTCGTCGCCCCCCACGAAGTCGCGGCTCTTGTTGCTCTGCTTGAACTCGGCATGGCTTTCGAACGTTTCGATGTCGGGCCGGAGCGGCATGGGGCGGCGGATGAATATATTCGGCTGCGATGAAACGGGCTCTTTTTCGCTTTCTTTGACTTCGGATAGGGCTGTATCACCGCCATTTTCCGCTCCTGCGGCAGTCCCGGCTGTCGGTGAAACGGTCGGTTTCTCCACAGAAAGTTCCCCAAACGCGAAACCCACCGACTCTGTTTTCTCGTCCGCTCCCTCATGGTAGTCGGCTGTCTCAAACCCTTCACTGCCGGCCATCTGCGCGAGACACTGCTCGATGAGGTAGGAGCGGGAGTTGGCTGTGCCCCGCTTGCCAAATACAAAGAGGTTGCGCCCGGCACGGGTGAAGGCCACATAGAGCAGGTTGAGATTGTCCACGATGTTCTGCAAGTGCTCGTGGTGGTAGTCGGCCTCGTAGATGGAGCCTTTCATGCCTTTGGCACTGAAGTCTACGGGCACGAGCGGCAGCCGGCTGTAAGGCTCCTCCGAGGGCACGCACCACACGGTGTTGCCCGATGTGCGCTCCAATGTCCAGTCGCAGAAAGGCATCACCACGTTGTCAAACTCCAGTCCCTTGCTCTTGTGGATGGTGAGCAGACGTATGCCGTTGGCCGCATCGCTCTGTATGGTCTTCTCATGCAGGTTGGCATCCCATTCTTCCAGAAAAGCCGTGATGTCGGTGGTGTTGTCTTGCAGATAAGCCGTCAGTCGGTCGAAGAAGGCACACACGTATGCACTTTCGCCCTTCAGTCTCTTCAGTCCGAGCAGGGAGAAGAGCCGTTCGGCCAGGTCGAAGAGCGGCATGGCAAGCAATCGGGCCCGCTTGTCGGGCTCGGTGAGGTCGGCAGGCAGCTCTTCGTTGAGCCGGGTGTCGCCTCCGGTCTTGCCTGCCCGGTCTCTCACGAGCAGTTCGCTGTCGGTAAGCGTGGTGCCGACCACCTGCTTCTGGTAGGCTTCCACCAGTGCCACTTTCGATAGATAGTCTTCTTCGTTAACCAAATAGCGCAAGGCGTTGATTATCATGCCGACGGCTGCGGATGCGTCGAGGCAGAAAGCTTCATCGGAAACGAGCGGAATGTCGGGACGAACGGTCATGAAATGGTCGGCGATGTCTTGGATGGTGCGGTTGGAACGCACGAGGATGGCTATCTTGTTGGTCGCCACCCCTGCCCGCAGCAGATAGTCTACGGTTTCTACGGTCTTGTCGAGCATATCGTCGTCAGTGCTTGACTTGGGCAGCAGTTCCACCTCCACGCGCCCCCGGGGAGCCCGTCCTTGGGGCCATTGCTGCACCACGTCGGCGTAGGCGTGGGCCAGTTGGGCCGCCCCCTCGGCATTGTCTTCCTGCCGGTCGGCCTCTTCAAGTGCCGCAGCCGTGCGGAAGAAGGCATTGTTGAAAGCGATGATGTTGCGCTCGGAGCGGTAGTTGGTACACAGCGAGGTCACGGCAAGCCGCTGTTCGGCATGGGGGGCAAACTCGCGCTCGATGTCGTTGAGCAGCCGCCAGTCGCCCGAACGCCAGCGATAGATGCTCTGCTTCACGTCGCCCACGATGAGGTTGGCGGCCCCGTCGCGGCTCATGCACTCCTCCAGAAGCACCTTGAAGTTGGCCCACTGCACGGTGCCGGTGTCCTGAAACTCGTCTATCATCACGTGTTCGAGCTGCGTGCCTATCTTTTCGAAGATAAACGGCGAGTCGCTTCCGTCGATGAGCGAGTGGAGAAGCATCTGCGTGTCGCTCAGCAAGAAGCGGTTGGCCTCTTCGTTCAGGGCTCTCACCTTGGTCTCGATGCTGCCCAACAGGCGCAGTTGGTTGATGTGCCGGAGGGTGAGGTCGGCCGACTTGTAGTCGCGCACGGCCTTCGGGCGGAGCCGTTCGGTCTCGTTCAGCAGGTCGAAGAGCACTTCCGTCACGAGGTCGAAGGCCGGATTGCCGGGCACGGCCTCTTTCTTCTTGACCCACTTTTCGGGCGATTCCATCGCGTCCAAGACCCTTTTGCCCAGTAGTTTGGTCTCGTCATACTCCCCCTTTTGCAGTTTCAAGAAGTAGCCGCACACGCCCGATGCACCATTGGCAAAGTCTTCCACGGACAGACCGTTGTCGGCCAGCAGTCTGAAGAATCGTTCGGCTTGGCCGGCGAGCCGCTCCTGCGCCTCCTTGCGGATGGCCCGCATTTGCCGGTTGAACTCGGGGAAGAAGTCTTTCTGCCCGAACACCTCCTCCAGCCGGCGGCTCCGGCTTTTGTAGAAGTCCTTGAAGATGTTTTCACCAAACTTCTTGATTTGCCCGATCACGTTCCAACTCTTGTCGTCGTTGATGTTCTCGTTGATATAATCCATGATCCAACCGAGCACGGGATTCTTCGCGTCGAGGTCTTCGATGAGCCTGTCCACGGCTTGCTGCTCCACTTGATAGTCGTTGAGCCCTATGCGCAGGTTGGCCGTGAGGTCGAGTTCGCGTGCCAGATTGCGCAGCACGCTTTGGAAGAACGTGTCGATGGTCTCCACGCGGAAGTAGTTGTAGTTGTGTATGAGGTTGCGCAAGGCCATTCCTGCCCGCTTCCTAATCTCGCGTTCGGGCAGTTCGGAGGTTTCTTTCACCTTATTATAATAACCCTCCGAAGCCTTGTCGGCCCGCCAGATGCCGTAGAGCTGGGAGAGTATGCGCAACTTCATCTCCTCCGTGGCCTTGTTGGTGAAAGTCACGGCGAGGATGGTCCGATAGGCCGTGGGATTGTCTATCACGAGCCTGATGTATTCCGTAGCCAGTGTGAAGGTCTTGCCCGACCCGGCACTGGCCTTGTAGACGGTGAGTGGTTTCATATTGTCGTTGTGCATATTCTTGTTGGTGGAGGGGCGGAGGCGGGCCGTTGTGCCTACCAGTTGTTGAAAAGTTCGAAGCCGAACTTCACGCCCACGCCCTCGAAGTGGCGCGGACTCCAACCGCCGAAGATGCCGATAGAGAACAGGCGGTTGGTGAACCCGTAGCCCGCCTCGAAGTAGGGCGTGTACTTGCGCACCGAGAGCGCGCTGATGTAGATGCGCTCCTTCTCCACGACTTGTCCCACCACCGGAATCCACGAGAGCAGCAACAGCGGTGCTTCGTAGGTGGAATTGAGGCGCACGTAGTAGTCGGAGGCGTTGTACCAGTTGGAGTTGAGCAGTTCAAACTCGCCGCTCCAGTCGTCGTTCCAACCGTTGGGGATGTAGTTTTCGCGGAAGTTGGTGTAGTCGAGGAAGTAGTCTGTTTTTCCTTTCGAGGAGTAGAGGCCCACGCCTCCGCGCATCGACCATGCCCTCATGCGACTCATCTTGTGGAGAAATTGCCCGTCAAATTCCCACCGCTCGTAGTTGGTCATCGAACCGCAAAGTCCCTTGAACGACCGCTCGTAGTCGGAAGTGAGGATGGGGCCTTCGTCGCCCCACGGGCGGTATTGCAGGCGCAGATAGGGGGCCACGGTCTTGTAGACGGTGGGTTTGCCGGCGGCTATGAAGCCCTGTTTATGCACGGCCGACCGTCTGTGGGCCACAAAACCGCCCTGCACCCCAAGTCTGTTCTTCAGCACGTCGTAGTTGACACCCATTTTCAGGTTCATGTCTTTGAAGTAGTCGAGGTGCATTTTGCCCCAGTTGATGGAGTCTTTCTTCTCGGCCTTCACCTCCTCAAGCACCCGGGAGTTGGTGATGCGGTTGCCATTGCCAAAGTCTACGCGCACATATCCGTTGCGCCGTTTGTTAAAGTTGAAGTTGAACGGTACGTTGAAGTAGGTGTGCCGTTGTCTGAACGAGTAGCCCATCTTCACGCGCATGGACAGATCGCGGTTGGGCGTGAAGTTGTAGTTGAGTCTGATGTCAAACTTGTAGATGAGTCCCTTGCGCCGCGTGAACCCGAAGTAGAGCGGGTTGAATATCGGCCCCACGCGCAGATGGCCCTGCCGATTTTGCCCCAAGTCGGCGTGTATGCGGTTGAGCATGTTGTCGCCGATGATGTCCCAGAACACATATTTCGCCCAATTTTCTTTCTTCGCCTTGGGCGATATGCCGGCCAGCGAGTCGCGCACAGCCTGCTCCCTCGCCGCCTGTATGCGCGCATTGCGCGCGGAGTTGAAGTCGGCCATCACGCGCTCTTCGTCGGGTGTGAGCGGTATTGGGCGCACCGACTGCATCAGCCGCGGGTCTTCACTGTTGTCGATGGAGTCGGGCAGGTCGCGGGGCAGGTCGTAGACGCAGGTGAACCATGTGAAGATGCGGTTGCCCGTGACCGACACCTTGGCCGTCACATCACACTGCTTCGGGCGCAGCGACTTCTCGCCGTTTTCATTCATCCGGCACAACAAGCGGAAGTGAATCATGTCGTATTCACCTTCAAGTTCGAAGTTAATCACCCGTGCCGAAGCGTTGTCTACCAGCACATAACCGCTCACGAGCTGCGTGTTCTTCAACTTCGGCCTCACCAGTATTTTCGTTTGTCCGTTGTCGCGCTCGATGGTGCGGTAGCGGTAGAAACGCTTGTTGTCCCGGCACAGCGGCGAGAGGATGCGCCCCTTGAAAAGTTCCGCGTCGTAGATGTCGGGCAGGAGGTATTCGTGGAGCACGGAGAGCGTGTTGTGGCGGTGGTAGACGGTGCTCAGCGACACTTTGCGCTTGGCCTCCACGCGCCCGCGACGATAGTAGGTCACGTGGTCGTAGCACTCGCCGAAGTAGTTGCGCCGCCCGTCGCGCGCCAGATAAAACAACGTGGGCACGGCCATGAGCGTGGGGTTGCGGCGGTTGATGTTCACCCTGAATTTCATGTAGACATTGGTCGTGAGCGTGTCGTGACGGGTGTCTGCAAACCGTTGGGGGTAGTCCATCACGCGCCTGAGCAATTCGCGGTCGTATCGCGGTTTTCCCACGATGTGGAGGGGGGCTGCCGCCGACAACCAAAGTCCCGCGAGTATTGTCACAAACAGGCGAAATGTTTTCATTGCTGCAAATTTAATCAAAAATCCGCACACGCCACCGGCCTGCCTGCAATTATTTTTATTCATCCTTGTTTTTTCATCATTCTTCCATTATTATTGTCTTGTCGTCGATAGCCCTTGGCGCGCGAGGCGGTTGTTTCCAGCCTTTGCCGGTCCCGGTGGGGCGACGCACGGGTTCACTTGCCGGCAGGAAAGTTTTCGGAAAAAAGGAGTATGAAAATTTGGCAGAACAAAAAGAAAGCACTACCTTTGCACGCGCTGATTGCAAAAGGCGGTCAGCCGGTCGATTTTTTCGGGGTGTAGCGCAGTTGGTAGCGTTCCTGGTTTGGGACCAGGCTGTCGCAGGTTCGAGTCCTGTCACCCCGACTATCCGTTCAATCCAAATCATCTTCATCGGTGGTTTGGATTTTTTCGTTTGCCCATTTTTCCGCTTTTTCGTTTGCCGGGATACGCCCTAGGGGGCGTGCGGGCAGGCATAAAGTGCTGCCCCTACGGTTTTTCCGAAGGCTGCCCTGCATCTTTTCCGGAAGAAAAGAACGGACAAAAACGCTGAGACCTTAATGCACCATCCGGAGCGGAAAGATGTGTTTGAGAGACAAAAAAGCCGTTCCGATTTTCCCATCCGGACCTTGCGACAATGCGAAAGGGCCCCTTTGAGCGTCTCAAACAGGCCGGACGAGCAGCTGAAAGTGGCTCTTCTGCATTCTCACTGTGGCCCTTTGAGCCTTGTTTTCGGCATTTTCCGCCCCCTTTTCGAGGCTTCGTGAGCGTCAAAGAAATTCAAAGTGCTGACAGCCAATGACTTAAACATCTTCCCTGAATTTTGCGTATTTCCGGCCGAAGAGCTTTAGCTGGAAAATATCGCAGGCACAGCCCGCTTTTTCGGCCAATATATTTTACAAGGGCAGGTGTCGGGTGGCAGGTGTCGGGTGGTAATGAATGGCCGTGAAGTTGGAGGTGTGAGAGGTTATTTGTGCGCCCGAGGGTGGCGGGATCTCCTGTTTGTCAAAGGTTCGTTAAGGGGCGACCGCCCGTTCTGTCAGTTCTGCTTTTATAGACCAATCTTTTTCTTTTATGATGGCAAGTATTTGCGACTTTTCCGCAAAATTTGCTAAAAAACATTTTCTTTGCTTTGCCATTCAAAGATTTATGCGTAATTTTGCAAGCCAAAGCGTGAATATTCTTATATGAAAAAAGTATCTCTTGCAGCCCTGTTTGTGGCTTTCCTGCTGTCGGGTTGTGCGCATGAGTTCAATCAGGTGTACAAATCGGACAATTACCCATACAAATACGAATATGCCAAAGAGTGCTTTGCCGCCGGCAAGTACACCCGCGCAGCCACCCTGCTTGGGGAACTCGTGACGGTGATGAAAGGCACCGAGAATGCGCAGGAGTGCCTCTACATGTATGCGATGGCGGAGTATTGCATGAGAGACTATCAGACGGCATCGGAATATTTCAAGAAGTATTATTCCTCCTATCCGCGCGGGCAATATGCCGAGATGGCCAAATACTACGTGGGCGAGAGCCTCTACATGAGTACGCCTGAGCCCCGGCTCGACCAGTCGCAGACCTACTCGGCCATCTCTGCCTATCAGGAATATCTCGACCTCTTCCCCGACGGCAAATTGAAACAGCAGGCCCAGCAGCGGCTCTTCGCCCTGCAGGACAAGCTCGTGCAGAAGGAGCTCTACAACGCCCAGCTCTATTACGATCTCGGCACCTATTTCGGCAACTGCACCAGCGGTGGCAACAACTATCAGGCTTGCATCGTCACCTCGCAGAATGCGCTCAAGGAATATCCCTACAGCAGCAAGCGGGAGCGTTTTGCCACGCTGCTCATGAAGAGCAAATACGAACTGGCCAAGATGAGTGTGGAGGCGAAACAGATGGAGCGTTATCAGGACGCGCAGGACGAGTGCTACGGATTCCTTAACGAATATCCCGACTCGAAGGAGCGTGCCAACTGTGAACGATACATCGACGACTGCAAGAAATACATCGCCCGACACGAGCACGACAATCCGCTGCGCTGACCCCGGGCGGATGTCCACAACACGCATATCAATAAAAAACAAAACAGTATATACATCTAAAGAATGGATTACAAGAAGTCAAAAGCCCCTACAAACACCGTGACCCGCAACATCATGGAACTCTGCGAGGAGACCGGCAACATCTACGAGAGCGTGGCCATCATCGGCAAGCGCAGCAACCAGATTGGCATTGAAATCAAACAGGATCTCAGCAAGAAACTGGCCGAGTTTGCCTCTTACAACGATTCGCTTGAGGAGGTGTTTGAAAACCGCGAGCAGATAGAAATTTCGCGCTACTACGAGAAGTTGCCCAAACCCACACTTCTCGCCACACAGGAGTTTATCGAGGGCAATGTCTACTGGCGTGACCCCTCTAAGGATCGCGAGTTCTGATGATACAGCGCAAGCAAACCATCTTCCTGCTGCTGGCTGTGGTGGCCTTTGTGGTGTGCCTCGCCTTGCCGGTGGCCGTGGTGGTGCCTGAAATGTTGGGGCAGACGATGGCCGTCTACAACCTCGGTGTGGTGGATGCCAACGGCTCGTTCAACTTCAGCAGCGTGCCGCTCTTTGTGTTGCTGGCAGTGGCCTGTGTGCTTTCGTTCGTGGCGATATTCCTCTACCACAACCGCTCTTTGCAGGCCCGGCTCTGTACGACCGTACTCGTGCTCTTGTCGGCATGGTATGCCTACTACGCCCTTTGCGCCTTTGGCGTGCTGCTCGACTTGGGTACGGGCTCTTTCCACATGTCGTTTGCCGGCATGTTGCCTGCTGTGGCCATGATCTTGCTGGTGCTCGCGCGCAAGGGGGTGCTTGACGACGAGAAGCTCGTAAGGGCTGCCGATCGGCTCAGATAGACTATATAACAGAATAAAGATAACACAAAAAGGCCGGAATCCCGCGCGGGATTCCGGCCTTTTTGTGTCCTCCGGTCTGTGTCGTTGGGGCTAATGCCGTGTTGCTTTTATGGCGGTGACGGGCACGAACCGTTCTATTTGATGCCCATGTTGTAGAAAATAAAACCGTAGATGTCGGCTTGTTCTTCCAACCGTTTGCCCATCGGTTTGCCGCTGCCGTGGCCGGCTTTGGTGTCGATGCGTATGAGCACGGGGCGCGTGCCGTCGTTGCAGGCTTGCAGAGTGGCGGCAAACTTGAAGCTGTGGGCCGGCACCACGCGGTCGTCATGGTCGGCTGTGGTGATGAGTGTGGCCGGATAGCGGATGCCCGGGCGCAGGTTGTGCAGCGGAGAGTAGCCCCGGAGATAGTCGAACATCTCCTTGGAGTCTTCGCTCGTGCCGTAGTCGGAAGCCCAGTTCCAGCCGATGGTAAACTTGTGGTAGCGCAGCATGTCCATCACACCCACCTGCGGCACGGCCACACGAAAGAGTTCGGGACGTTGCGTCATGCAGGCCCCAACGAGCAGTCCGCCGTTGCTGCCCCCGTTGATGGCCAGATGGTCGCTGTCGGTATAGCGGTTGGCGATGAGCCATTCGGCCGCCCCGATGAAGTCATCAAACACGTTCTGCTTCTTCATCTTCGTGCCGGCCAAGTGCCATTCCTCTCCATACTCGCTGCCGCCGCGCAGATTTGCCACCACATAGATGCCACCCCGTTCGAGGAAGGGGATGCGCGTGGCGGAGAAATAAGGTGTCAGGGCAATGTTGAAACCGCCGTAGCCGTAGAGCAGCAGCGGATTGCGCCCGTTGCGCTTCATGCCTTTCCGGTAGGTGATAAAGAGCGGAATGCGCGTGCCGTCCTTGCTGGTGAAGAAGTGCTGTTCGCTCACGTAGTCTGCCGGATTGAAGTTCACCTTCGGCGAAGAGTAACGTGTGCTGCGGTTGGTGGCCGGATCGTAGCGGTAGACGGTTCCGGGTGTGGAGTAGGAGCTGAACGAATAGAACACGTCCGGCAGGTCTTTGTCGCCGCTGAAGCCCGCACTACCCACGCCCGGCAGAGCAATTTCACCCATTCTCCGCCCGTCGAGGGCGTAGAGATAGGCATGACTGCAAGCGTCTTTCATGTAGGAGAGTATCATTTTGCCCGCAGTGAAGGTCACCCCTTCGAGCACATCGCCGCTCTCGGGCACCAGTTCCTGCCAGTCGGCGAAGCCCGGGCGGTCGATGTCGGCCACCATGAGACGGTTGCGCGGTGCGCCGTCGTTGGTGAGCAGGTATATTTTCCGTCCTATGGTCTCTACCGGCGAGTATTGCAGTTCCATGTTGGCCGTCATCCGGATAAACTGTGCGTCGGGCTTCGTGAGGTCTCTCACGTAGAGGTTGTTTCCGGCTCCTGCTCCGCTCTCGTAGAGGAACATTATGGTTTCCTCCTCGTTCACGCTCACGCTGTAGAAGCGCATCGGGTAGGCCGGATTCTGGTAGAACAGCCGGTCTTCGCTCTGCGGTGTGCCCAGTTTGTGGTAGTATATCTTGTGGGTGGCGTTCACATTGCTGTATTCTTTGCCTTTCGTGGGCGCATCGTAGGCACTGTAATAGAAGCCGTCGCCCTGCCACGCTGCCCCCGAGAACTTGGCCCACTCGATGTGGTCGTCGAGCAGGCGGCCCGTGACGGCATCCATCACGTAGAACTCCTGCCAGTCGCTGCCGCTGCGCGAGATGCTGTAAGCGGCATATTTGCCGTCGTTGGAGAAGGAAAGTCCCGTCAGTGCCACCGTCCCGTCGGCCGACAGTTTGTTGGGGTCGAGGAACACGCGGGCGTTGCGTTCGTCTCCCGGACGATCCATCACGTAGAGCACGCTTTGGTTTTGCAATCCGTCGTTCTTGTAGAAATACCACTTCTTGTTCTTCTTGTTGAATGTAGGTAGACCTATCTTCTCATAGTCAGACACTTCTTTGAGTCTCTTCAATAGTTTCTCCCTCATCGGAATGCGCTTGAGGTAGGCCTGTGTGAGTTTGTTTTCGGCCTCCACCCATGCAGCTGTCCGGGCCGACGTGTCATTCTCCAACCATCGGTAGGGGTCGGCCACTTGTTCTCCGAAATAGGTGTCTACGGTGTTTTCACGCGGTGTGTCGGGATAAGTTATTTTCTGTGCCAAGGCCCCCGAGACGGTGAGCATGGCCATACCGACGATCATTTCTCTTTTCATGTGGTTGTTTGATATTTGGGTCATTCTAATTGGTTTCACTTTCCGTCCTGTCTCCGGCAGGGAGACGGGAAGACACTATCTTCCATCCGTCGATGCAACGCTTCTGCAATGAGAAGTTCACACCTAATTTTATAAAGTCGGCGGCTGTCTAAAGCAAAAGGGCGGGCATAGCCATTCTCCTCTATCTGCCGGAGCGCGTCTTCCGGTGTGCCGTCGAGTTCGAATTCAAGGATGTAAATTTAGACGAGCAACTTATATCCGATACCGCGCACATTGACAATCCGTATGCTGTCGTCTTTTGCAAGTTTGTGGCGCAGCTTGGTGATGAACACTTGCAGACTGCGGGCGTTGAAGAAACTGTCATCTCCCCACAGCTTGAGTAGGATGTCTTGCGTCTCCACCACGTCGTTGCGTCTTTCCGCCAACATGCGGAGCAGTTCGGTCTCGCGGTGGGAGAGAGGCACAGTCTGCCCGGCGAAGAGCAGTTGCTGCCTCACGGCATCCAGCCGGTAGCGGCTTATCCCAATGGTGGGCGAGGGAACAACAGGCCGGTCTTCCGGCCGATAGTGGGCTGCGCGGCCCATGAGAGCACGGAGTCGCACGATAAGCTCCTGCATGCCGAAAGGTTTTTTCAGGTAGTCATTGGCACCGAGTTCAAATCCTTTCACCACATCCTCCACCGAAGAACGGGCCGTGAGGAATAGCACCGGCGTGTGACTGTCGACACGGCGGATGCGCCTCACCAGTTCGAAGCCGTCCATGTGCGGCATCATCACGTCGGCCACGAGCACGTCGGGCTTTCGGGCGAGGAAGAGTCGTAACGCCTCCTCTCCGTCGGCTGCCGGCGTGATGTTAAAATCCTGTGCGTCGAGCGTGTCTTTGATAATCATGGCCAAGGTCTGTTCGTCTTCAGCCAGCAGTACGCTTATCTTCCGATTCTTTGTCATGGTGTCTTGAAATTGAGTGTAAAGGTGGTTCCCCGTCCGGGAGTGCTCTCCACGGCGATAGTCCCGCCCATGTGTTCCATCAGGCTTTTGGCATAGTACAAGCCCAGTCCGTAGCCCTGCACGTCTTGTCGGTCGCCTTGGTGTACGCGGTAGAACTTATCAAACAGATAGGGCAACTGTGCGCTGTCGATGCCTATGCCGTTGTCGCCCACTGAGATACACCCTTCCGTGCAGACGATGCGGATGGTCACCGACGGTCCGGAGTATTTCACGGCATTGTCGATAAGATTGCCGATAATATGCTGGAGATGGCTCCGGTCGGCCCACACGGCGGCACTGGCAGGTTCGGTCACCAGTTCTATATCGACAGCCTTGTCTGCTTTCAGCCTGTATGTTGCTATCATGGGACGCACGAGCGGTTCCAACTCCACCCGCTCCATGTCGAGCGTGAGGGTTTTGCGTCGTTCCATGCTCATGGCCAATATTTGCTCTACCAATCCACCGAGTTTTTCAAGCTGTTGGCGGCCTATCTGCAAATACTCCCGTTGCTTCTCGCGGCTGATACCCTCATCGAAGTTGAGCAGTGCATCATTGGCAGCATAGGCCACGGCAATGGGTGTTTTCAGTTCGTGCGTCATGTTGTTGGTGAAGTCGCTTTTCATCTCGTCAAGTGTTTTCTGCTTCATGATGGTGTGTATCAGAAACCAGAACACGAGGACGATTATTGCAAGAATGACAAGCGAAGTGGCTAAAATGCCGCTCATCTGACGCAGCACCACGAGTCTCGTCGTCGGCATCACGAGCAAGTAGCTGCGGCTGTCGGTGAGGTCGGCATCGTAGCGGTAATCTATCGCCGGCCCTGCAATCGGCTGTCCTATGACGGCGAGGGTATCGGTGAAGGTGGTGGTATCGGGATAGACCGTATAATGGTGGAGGAAGCAGAGGCGGTGGGGGTAGTCAATACCCAGTTCGTGTAACCGCTTGGTGAGGAGTTGGTCGGCATACTTCACGTCGGTTTCGCTTACAGCATCAAGCCCCGAGTGCAGTCCGCGTTGCATGTAGACGGCCAGTTGCTGCATATCCTTCTGCTCCTTGAGTATGGTCGACAGATTGTCATTGGCCACCAGTCCGGCCTGCGCGGAGTCGGTCTCATGCACATCGGCTTGCTTGGTATCGGTGTCATAGATGATGGTCGCCTCTCCTTTCTGTTTCAATATTCGTTGCAGCTTGTTCTTGACCTTGTTTCCGCTGTCGCCCTTGACAACGGTCCGACTGGTGGCCGTGCCCGTCCCTCCATGCACTTTGTAGTCGGCCGAAAACTCCACCGTGCCATGTTCGGCATGTTTCCGTTTGCGCAGCATCTCCACCCGATGCAACATCTCTCCGTAGTCGGCCATGCGCAGTGCTTCCCGGATGTCGCTCTGCATTTTGGCTTGCATGGTGGTGTAAAGCCCCGCCAGCCAGTATACCTGGTAGGCAAAGATGGCTATCAGGGTCGCGATGACGGGCAATGCGATGTATTTCAAGGACAGTTTCATGCAACAAAGATAATGCTTTTTCGTCATGTCCGTTCAATATGATAAGACTAAATAACATTTCTGTTAAGACTATATAAGCGGCATTTTGCCTACACACGACTGGAAATATCTACTTTTGCAAGTGTCAAGTATAACCTAAGAAAAATGTGATGAAAAATCTCTTGTTGCTGATAGTTTTTCTTCCGGCATGGGGAAATGCCTGTGCCCAGACAGCCGACTCACTGCGCATGGACAGTGTCATGTACTCGCTGCCCGAGGTGATGGTGAGCGGCGAGCGCCCCATGGTGAAGGCCGAAGGGGGCGCATTGGTCTACGACCTGCCACACATGGTGGAGAAGAAGGGTGTGACCAATATATTCGACGCGTTGAAAGAGCTGCCCGGCGTGACCGTGAGAGACGGTGTTTTGTTGCTCTCGGGGCAACAGGTGAATGTGATGCTCGACGGCACGCCAAGCAGCATGACCGTCACGCAGCTTATGACCCTGCTGCGCTCGCTGCCCGTAGGGCGCATGGAGCGTGTTGAGGTGATGTACACGGTGCCGGCCAAGTATCAGGTGCGGGGAGCACTCATCAACATCGTGCTCAAACATCGACCGGATGGTGGGGCGGCTTTGCAGGGTGAAACAAACCTCGCATGGAACCAAACGCATCATGCCCGATATGGCGAGCGTGTCTCCTTGCTCTATCAACGGGGACGGTGGTCGGCCGACTTGATGTACCGGCACGGTCATGGGCGGGATTTCGATGTAACTGATGAGACATCCCTCCACACCCTTGCCGACGGCACCCGCCACGACATCGCCACTCATGAGGAGTCGCGAAGGAAGTTCCACGACGACAGCTACCGGCTCGGCATCGACTATACCTTTGCCGAACACCATCGGGTGGACTTCGTCTATAATGGCAATATCGAGAGCAATCGCACTCAGCAAGAGGTTTCGGGCTCCGTGGAAGCCCTGTTTCATATCCACTCGCCGGAACGGCTCCACAATCTTCGACTCGACTACGAAGCGCCTTTCGGTTTCAAGGCCGGGGCCGAGCTCACCTGTTTCCGCAATCCTGAAGAGCAGTGGATTGACAGTCGACTGCCCACAGGGCAAATCAACCATGAGATCAACAACAACCAGCGCATCAACCGATGGCGGCTGTCTCTCTCACAGGAGCACACGCTCGGCCACGACTGGCAACTGAACTACGGCATTGTCTACACCACCAGTCGCGACAACAGCAGGCAGATAACGGATGGCACCGAGAACGCCATAAGCCAGCGTGAAGACAACATCAACGTCTACGGGGGCATCAACCGCAATTTCTCCAAGAAACTGACGATGGAGGTTTCGTTGGCCGCCGAATATTATCACACGCCGCTATGGCATCAATGGGATCTTTTCCCCACACTCAATCTCACGTGGTTGCCTGCCACGGGGCATGTGATACAGATGGGTGTGAGCAGCGACAAGCGCTATCCCCAATATTGGACGATGAACAACTTCGTGACCTATTCCAATGGCGGCTACAATGAGATAGTGGGTAATCCGGGGCTACGCCCGTCGGTGAAGTATCGGGCACAATTTGTCTATGTGCTTCACAGCAAGTATCAGATGGTGGCATGGTATGCCCATTGCAAGGACTACTTTGTGCAGACTCCCTACCAGCGATCCGATCGGCTCACCATACAGTATCAGTATCTGAACTTCAACTATCAGCGCCAGGCGGGCATACAAGCCTCCGCGCCCTTCAAGCCTTGGGGATGGTGGGATGCTCGCCTGACACTCATTGGAGTGTGGATGCAGGAGCGCGACGACGATTTCTACGACCTTTCCTTCAACCGGAGCATAGCCTATGGGATGACTACGATGCACAACACGTTCACCCTCGCCCGCCATCCCGAGCTCACGCTCTCTGTCGATGGCATGATACGCTCGAAAGCCCATCAAGCCACTTACGACCTGCCCCCTTCGGGCAATCTCGACCTCAGTCTGCGTTGTCGGTTTTGGAAGAAGCGGGCCGCCTTGCGGCTATTCTGCAACGACCTCTTCGAGACAGGAGGAATCAATCCGCGGATAGACTATCGCGGTCAGCATCTCACCATGACTTTTGCCTGCTACCGCGAGCTGGGGTTCTCGTTCACCTACACCTTCGGAGGCTTCAAGGAGCGCAGCCGTGAGGAGATAGACACTTCACGATTCGGAAAGTGAAAAACGGCTAAGCCGCCAAAAGGACTCCCCATGGACAAATGTCTTGCCACGGGGAGGCCTTTTTATGACTCATCTGTTCAGTTCCATCATTCCACAAGTATCATCAGTTGATCTTAGATCTTTGGAAATCAAGGCCTTTTTGTTGTCCCGGATAATCAAATTGAGAATTTTCTAACGGAGAATTGAGAATTTTAAATTGTTAAATTATTTATTCGTTTTCAGCCTCTCTGCTTGCGATATTTACAACGAACCGCCCGTTCGGATTCAAATAAGCGATTTTAGCGGCTGTTTGAAAATGCTGAAAATCAGCCGTTTGATTTTTGTTGACACTTTCTGGGGCCCGAAAACGGGCCTGAAAGAGCCCAAATGAGCTTGCAAAAGGGCCACAGTAACTTGCTAACTGTGGCCATTTCACCTTCTAAGTGTGGCTCTTTCGCGAGCTCGGAGAGGCCGAACTTGAAAAACAGTGGGCTTTTCCAGTGGTTTAAAGCAGGTTTTCTATTCTGGTTGGAGAATTTTGGTGGAGGTGTTTTTGTTAATATTATTTGCCGCTATCCGGCATCTTGCGACGATGTGTTCTGCTGATTTTGTCTGTATGTGATACTACATAGAATCATTTCACTATCAAATATCAACTGTCCCTGTTTTTGCATCCTTTTTCGCTGTTGTTTGCCATAGAATCATAAACGGGCAATAAATTCCTACTTCTCAAAAGGAAAAAGATTCTCGGGACGGCCTTTCAAGGCGTATGAGCAGGCTATCTGATCAGTTCCACCATCACTGCATCGCTCACATAGAGCCCCTTGCGCGTGAGTGAAAGGCTGCGGCCGTCGGTTTGCAGCAAGCCGAGAGCAAGCTGACTTTGGGCCTGTCGCATCATGTAGTCGTAAAGGGCGGGGCCGAACTCGGCACGCATGGCATCGAGGGCGATGCCCTCCCGGGTGCGCAGAGCGGTGGTGATGAGGTCGTTGTAGCGCGTGGTGAGGTCGAGCTTCTCGCTCTCCGATGGCAGCCGGCCGGCCTCAATGGCTTCAAGATAGGCCTGCAGGTTGTCCACATTCCACGAGCGCGCGGTGCCCGAATAGCTGTGGGCGGAAGCCCCGAGACCCACATAGGGCACCCCGTGCCAATAGCTTGAGTTGTGGCGGCTGCGGTGGCCGGGCAGCGCAAAGTTGCTTATCTCGTAGTGCTCGTAGCCGGCGGCGGTGAGCCGGTCGATGAGCATGTCATACATGTGCAGCGAAACGTCTTCGTCGATTTCCTCCACTTCGCCCCGTGTGAGCATACGGTGGAGTGGTGTGCCCTCCTCATACATGAGACTGTAGGCCGAGAGGTGTTCGGGGTGGAGCTGCAAGGCGTTGTCGATGTCGGCCTGCCAGTCGGCCGGTGTCTCTCCGGGGAAGCCGAACATGAGGTCGAGACTGATGTTGCGGATGTCGGCCCGGCGCAACCGCTCTACAGCTGTGACCACCTCGGCAGCCGAATGGCGTCGGTGGAGGAAGCGCAGTCGCGCGTCGCTGAATGTCTGGGCCCCCATTGACACGCGGTTTACGGGCAGTCGGGCAAGCGCGTGGCAGAAGTCATCGGTCACGTCGTCGGGGTTGCATTCCAGCGTGATTTCTCCCTCGCAGGGGCCGTACACCTTATATATATAGTCGAACACGCGTCCCAGCAGTTCGCCGCCGAGCGTGCTCGGGGTGCCCCCGCCGAGGTAGATGGTGGCCGGAGGGCCCGGCATCTCCCCCCGCCGCATCTCCATCTCGCGGCAGAGCGCGTCGGCATACCGCCTGCGTAGTCCGGTCCGGGTGGTGCTGTAAAAGCCGCAATAGATGCAGCGGCTCTCGCAAAAGGGGATGTGAATGTAAAGTCCTGCCATGCCAAATGTGTGTTCGCACGTGCAAAAATACTAATTTGTTTTAAAAAAAACGGCTTTTGGCAACGATTGTTTTGTCGGTTTGACAAAAATAACTATCTTAGACGGCAGATTCGGCAGACAGCCGGTTCATCCCTTTTTAGGCTAATATTATTCACACTTTAAATCTATAACGTTATGAGAGTATATCAGACTAACGAGATTAAGAACATCGCGCTTATTGGCAGTGCGGGCAGCGGCAAGACGACCCTTGCCGAAAGTATGTTGTTTGAAGCCGGTCTCATCAAGCGCCGCGGCTCCATCGAAGCCAAAAACACGGTGAGCGACTATTTCCCCGTTGAGTTGGAATACGGCTACTCGGTGTTCCCCACGGTCTTCCATGTGGAGTGGAACAACAAGAAACTCAACATTATCGACTGCCCGGGCTCTGACGACTTTGTGGGTGGCACCATCACTTCGCTCAACGTGACCGACCAGGCCGTGGTGCTCATCAACGGGCAGTACGGGCCCGAAGTGGGCACGCAAAACTGCTTCCGCTACACCGAGAAGTTGAAGAAGCCGGTGATATTCCTCATTAATCAGCTTGACAGCGACAAGTGCGACTTCGATACCATCATAGCCTCGATGAAGGACATCTACGGGTCGAAGTGCGTGCAGATACAATATCCCGTGCAGACGGGGCCGGGCTTCAACGCACTCATCGACGTGCTCCTGCTCAAGAAATACACGTGGAAGCCGGAGGGCGGCGCGCCCGTCATCGAAGACATCCCGGCCGAAGAGATGGACAAGGCCATGGAATTGCACCGCGCATTGGTGGAGGCTGCGGCCGAGAATGACGAGGAACTGATGGAGAAGTTCTTCGAGAGCGAGTCGCTCACCGAGGACGAACTGCGTGAGGGCATCCGCAAAGGGCTCGTCACGCGAAGCATCTTCCCCGTGTTCTGCGTGTGTGCAGGCAAAGACATGGGCGTGCGCCGGCTCATGGAGTTTCTGGGCAACGTGGTGCCGTTTGTGGATGAGATGCCCAAGGTACACAACACCCGGGGCGAGGAAGTGGCTGCCGATGTGGCCGGGCCCGAAAGCCTCTACTTCTTCAAGACGGGCATGGAGCCGCATATTGGCGAAGTGAGCTACTTCAAGGTGATGAGCGGATGCGTGAAGCCGGGCGACGATCTGACCAATGCCGACCGCGGGTCGAAGGAGCGTATGGGCCAGATATACGCCTGCGCCGGTGCCAACCGCGTGCCCGTGGAACAGCTCAATGCGGGTGACATCGGTTGCACTGTGAAGCTGAAAGACGTGAAGACGGGCAACGCCCTCAACGGTAAGGAGGTCGAGTGGCGTTATGATTTCATCAAATACCCCAACTCCAAATACTCCCGCTCCATCAAGGCTGCCAACGCGCAGGATATGGAGAAGCTCATGGCCGCCATACTCAAAATGAGGCAGGAAGACCCCACATGGGTGGTGGAAAACTCGAAAGAGCTGCGCCAGACCATCGTTCACGGGCAGGGCGAGTTCCATCTGCGCACGCTGAAATGGCGCTTGGAGAACAACGAGAAGCTGCAGGTGCAGTTTGGCGAACCGCGCATTCCCTACCGTGAGACCATCACCAAGAAGGCTCGTGCGGAATACCGGCACAAGAAACAGTCGGGAGGCGCCGGGCAGTTTGGCGAGGTACACCTCATCGTGGAACCCTACGCAGAGGGTATGCCCGATCCGACCAACTTCTCCTTCAACGGTCAGGAGTTCAAGATGAACATCAAGAGCCGCGAAGAGATCGACCTCGAATGGGGCGGCAAACTGGTGTTCCTCAACTCCGTGGTAGGTGGTGCCATCGACGCACGCTTCATGCCTGCCATCCTCAAGGGCGTGATGGACTGCATGGAGCACGGCCCGCTCACGGGCAGCTATGCCCGCGATGTGCGCGTCATCGTCTACGATGGCAAGATGCACCCCGTCGACTCCAACGAACTCTCGTTCATGCTCGCCGCCCGCCATGCCTTCTCCGACGCGTTCAAGAATGCCGGCCCGAAGATACTCGAGCCCATCTACGACTTGGAAGTGTTTGTCCCGTCCGACTTCATGGGCGATGTGATGAGCGACCTGCAAGGCCGTCGTGCCCTCATCATGGGCATGGACAGCGAGGCCGGCTACCAGAAGTTGCAGGCCAAGATTCCGCTCAAGGAACTGGCCAACTATTCCATCTCCCTCAGCTCGATCACCGGCGGCCGTGCTTCGTTCACCACCAAGTTTGCCTCCTACGAGCTTGTGCCCACCGACATCCAGACCCGCCTCATCGCCGAGCATGAAGCCGAATTGGCTGCCGAGAAAGATGATTAAAATGTTATATCAGGAAAACAAATTGCTCCAAATCAAATAAGTACAACACGCTCCCCGCAGGCCAATCCCCTGCGGGGATTTTCTTTATGACAGCCCCCCGGTTCCCCGAAAGTCTTGCAAGGTAAGAGAAGCTCCCCTTAAACATACAAGAAGCAAAAAGAGTGCGCTGCAAAGAGGGTGGTGCATGGGCTCTGCACCATTCGCGCTACTCTGTCGCCCCTCCTGTGCGCCACCTATGCACAGAGGGTGCCGGTATTCTGCACCGGTCTCGGAAAGACACGACAAATGTCTTGCCGGGCGTGTAGGTGGACATCAATCATTGCCCCTACATTCCGGCAAGACATTTCCAGTATCTTCGGTTAGTTTATTTCACCAATACTTTCCTGCCTTTGTGTATGTACAGTCCTTTTACGGGCCGCACAACGCGCTGCCCTTGCAGGTTGTACCAGACATCATTGGTCGATGTGCCCGTTGACAGCTGTGCAGCCTTCAGTGCCGTTGTTTCGTCATTGGCCGAAGAGGTTGCTTTGGCCTGCATCGCACCCTGCTGTATCTTGATGTGTCCGAACACCACCTCCAACCAAGTGCCGGGATTGCCCTGCCGGTCGGCCACGGGTGTCCATCGGAAATGATAGTAGTCCGTAGAGGGCGCGTGGAAGTGTACCACGCCGCGACTGCTCGCCGCTGTCGATGCCGAAAGGTTTTTCTCCACACTCTTGTCGCAACTGATGACTTGCGACCCCAGCACGCGATTGCTTCTGTCAAGCACTTCACACTTGACAAAAGGCGAACCGGCCCATGCCACGGCATGATAGGAGAGGGTGTAGTGTCCGGCTTTGAGCGACAGCCCGTAACCGGGAGTAGTGCCATACTCGGCATAGCCGCCTTTGGTGGCATCGCTCTGGCGAATGTAGAGTCCGGTGGAAATATCTCCGCCTCCGCTAAAGCTGAATGTGCGTGGGCCGGAACCGGCCGAACCGGTGGTTGCCTTGCGGTCGGCATCCACAACGGTCCATCCCTCCGGCACTTCACCGCCCTTGTCGAAAGCAAGAGGATTGCCCTTGGAGTGAAGTGCGATATTGCCGATGACGACCTCGCGCCATTCACCACCATTGCCCTGCTGATCGGCCACGGGCGTAAATCGCACACGGTAGTTGCCTTTCTGCATCGAATAGAAACTCAGGCCTATGCGTGTGCTCCCCGTGATGCGGGCATTGCGGTTGCGCACGATGTTGGGCCGGACAGCCACAATGGTTGAAGCCAGAATGTCACCTGTGGGGTCGAACACCTCACATTTGAGCCACGGTTCTCCCGTCCAGGCTATCGCATTGCAGGTGAGTTCGTATTCACCGAAAGCGAGCGGCAGCAGATATCCGTTTTTGCCACCATACTCTATGTAGCCGGCCTTCGACGCACTGACCTCCCTGACATAGAAACCATGCGCGAATTCACCACCGGCAGCAAACTGCATCAGGCGTGGCCCGTTTTGTGTGGTTCCCTCACTACATTCGATTCCATTGTCAACCACTGTCCAGCCGGCCGGCACTATATCGCTCTGTACCGGCCACGGCTTGATGAGATTGCCACCTGTATTGTTGTTGGCAGGTGGCAGAGTGGGGGATGTGCCACCGCTTCTCACGGCAAAGTCTTTCTTGGAATACTCGTAATACCAGTAGAAGCAAGTCTTGGCACACGCCTCCGTGTTGCCGCCGAAAGCATCTGTCACCCGACCGTCTTTCAAGTATTGATCCACATCGAGATAGTCGTCGGTGCTGGTGAGCGTCATGCTGATGTTGCCGTAGTGGTCTTTCACGGCTTTCCATGCGTTGCCCCACTTGCTTGTGGTAGCCGTCCCCCATGTGCCGAGGTTGGCGGGTACCCACTGGCCGAACTCATTGTATTTCCCGGCTCCCGGCTTTTCCGGACTCCAGTCTATTTCAGACACGAGAATGGGCTTTGATGTCACCACAGGCACTTGTGCCTTGAAGTTACGGATGAAAGCCTGATGGTCATAGCTCTTGTCGCTTGCACCATACCATCCCGGATACACATGCACGGCATATCCGTAATTGTCGTCGCTGATGGGGTGGGTGGCATAGCTCTGATATTGTGACTGATAACCCGTTCCGGGAATCCAAATGATGCCCTTGAATCCGTTGGCCCGGATAACGTCGACGATGGGTTGGAAGTAGTCGTGGAGTGCCCGGGGCGAACTCTGACCGTTAGTTCCATACACATGGACGGGTTCATTGGCCAGTTCGAGTGACACCACACCGGCATGTTTTTTCACGCCGGCATGAGCCGAGACAATGCGCCACACCGTTTTCAAGTATTGTTGGTAGGCATCGCCCACGCGCAGGTCTTTAGGGCACACGCCCGGTGGACGCATCACCACATAGAGCCCGTGGTTCAAAGCCTTTTGGGCGATAGGCCAGTAGAGCGTGTTGAGATACTTCTGTAAGCGGGTGGAACTGAACCGCGAGATATTAGCTTCTCCCTGTTCGCTGCCCGTCTTGGGCTTGGCGGGATCGTTGGTCCAACATGGATCCAAATGCAAGCGGAAGATGTTGCAATAGGTGCCCTTTGCAGGATTGGCGATGCCGGCAAACACCTTTTCAAAATAGTCGATGCAAGCCGGCACGGTGGCATCTGTACACTGTTGTCCCCATCTGTAGTGGTTGAAATAGGGGTTAGGCGTATCCATCACCCCGTGAAGCACCACCTTGTTGCCATGCTCGTCGTTGAGCTGGTTACCATTCACATGCAGTGGAGCAACGACTCCAAACTGCGCGAAGGCCTCGAATGGCATCACCGCCACGGCCATCGCAAGTAGAAAGTTTTTCATCAAAATCAAATTAAATTTGGGTTATTATATCGCCGCAAATTTATCCTTAATTTTTGTCAATGGCGTTGCTCATTGTAACGAAAACTTTCCCTCAGCTATCATTTTCGCATTTGCGTGTCGCCTATGATTGGTGTCACAAAGTTTTTTGTTGTTTTCTTGTCATGGTATTTTGTTGTTTTTCTGACATGAAAAAAGGCGTAGGCCGGAATTTCTTTTCCAACCTACGCCATAAGTATTGCCTGCTGTTGTTGTCTTATCTATTCAGGATTATTTCATGAAGATTATGTGGAGAATGTCGAGTATATATGGAGGGTGAAAATCATAAATGATAAATGAAGATCATACCGAGGAATCAAAATTATACATAAGGAGTGTGTCTGAGAAGATTTCTCCCATTCTCATTTCTATCGTGTACTCCCGCTCTCATATCTGACAGCAAAATGACAGCACTCCATAGTTTCCTGTCATTCACAACTGCCTGTTTTATATCTACTTATGCCGAAAATGACAGCAACGACAGCAAATAAATGAAACAACAAAATAGAGAGTATATTCTATTTATCTCTCCACGGATTTTTGTATATTCCAAGAAGCTGTCGGGCAAAATAATAGAAAAACTTTATGTCATCAATGAAGTAGCGTCTGAAAAGGCGTCGAGGCTCCAAGAGAAATCTATAAAACCATTCCATCCCTATCTTTCTACAAAAGGCGGGAGCCCTTTTAAGCGTCCCTGCCTCAAAGTCGATAGTAGCACCTAAAGCCATCCATATTTTGACATTTGGCATTAGGTGTTTATAGCGGAATATCCATTTTTCTTGTTTGGGAGCTCCCAGCCCTACTAATACAACATTAGCCCCATTGCGGTTGATAATATCCGCTATAGTGTGGCTTTCGGCTTCATTTATATGGAAAGATGGGGAGTGTGTACCAACTATTCGCCTTTTGCCTAAGCGTTTGTTGATATGCTCCATTGCCATTTCGGCAACTCCTTGCCTACTTCCAAGAATAAAGATCCTGCAATCATCATCATCTTTGTGAAACTCATAAAAATCACGAAAAAAACTGCTACCGGCAATGGCCTTGTGGAAAGGATGTTCAAGGATGTTGGAAAGAAAGTATAATATCTGGCTGTCACAGATGATCCAATCGGCCTTCTTGTATGCTTCATAAAATAATCTGTCTTCTTGTAGTTTTACAAGATGATCAAGGTTAGGAGTAACCAATACCCCTTCATGCAAATTCTCTAACAGTTCCCGTGTGTGGATGGAGAGAATATGGATGTTAAGTATTTCTATCTTTTCCAAGACCGGTTATTTGGCTGTGAATTTTTCCCATATAAACTTAATGGGAAAAACGAAAGCTGCTTTTGCATAACGTTTACGAGTGTGCGGTTCCTTATACATGCGATAGAGAAAGCGCAGACCATAGTCGTTAATCCATTGAGGATAATAATCGGCCTTGTTTTCTGCCGTTTGGTGGATAAATCCACCACAGGTGAATCCGATGCCCTGAAAACCTGCTTGTTTCACTTTGAGCAAGAATCTCTCCTGTATGATGATGCCCATACCCACAATGAGAAAGTCCGGATTCATTTCTGCAAGTTTACGAGCCTCGTCTTCCATTTCCTTTTCATCGGCAAAATAGCCATTGCGGTAATAGGAGATATTCAGTTTCGGATATTTCTGCTTAAGCGTCTGAATAGCTTTTTCTAATGGTTTCTGTTTGGTGGCTACAATGGCAACATCTTGGTGGTGTGACGATGCGTGCCCAAACAGTAGGGGAGCCATAGAGGTCATATCAAAACTTCGCCTCTCCACGCTCGTGCCATACAGAATCTTGATGGCTTTCACCAGCAATCCGCCGTCGGCAAATATGCCGTCAAAATCGGCAAACAATTTCTTGTTTCTTAACGCATCAAGGTAGGACACAGGATTGAGGAAAGTGTAGAGCTTTCCTTTATTTGAACAGAGTTCATCCGTCGTTAGAAAATCTGTCTTAATCAATTTTTTGACTAAAATGGGATATTTCATCTTTTGGTGTATAAGTGAACGTGTTCTTATAAAATCATTTGCTTTCTACAAACTTGTCATATAAGAAAGTTATTCTCCCTTATGTTTTTTGAAAACTCTTACATAGTCTACACTCATACTTGTCCCATCAATCGATGGTGTGATTTCACCAGCCCATTTGAGCACTGAAGTACCTAAAACAATGTACCCTTCATCGTGGCAGAACAAATTAGGTTCTGTACGAACCATTTTCCCGTCTATAAAGAAAGTGATAGTATCTTTATTCCATTCAAGTCCATACCTATGATAAGCACCATAAATATTAGGTGAAACAAGATGCTTTTGAGAAAGCTGATTGTTACATCTTTTTTCCTTTATCCCCAAATCATGGATATTATTATACGATTCATTGGGATAGTGACCTTCTGTTATGTCTATTTCAAAACAATGATTGCTTTTTTGTGAAGGATTGGTGCAATATAGCCAAAAGGCATTATTGACTCCCGTGGCTTTAGACATTTTAATCCTGCATTCGAAATATCCATATTTAAATTTCTGCTTGGAAGTTATACTTCCGGTGGTCCAATTTTTCCCACCCTTATTTTGTTTTATATTTTTGATCTGTAAATGGCCACCTCTCACTTCAATATTTTCATGCCATCTACTGCTGAGAATGTGCGCTGGTGAACCATTTTCTGTATTCCATTTATTGATGATAGTAGATTTCTTATTAAATTCATCATGCCAATGCAATTCCCACTCATTTGTTTTTATTCCTTCTGTTTTTGATGGTATAATATGTCGTGCATTTACAAGCAGGCTGATATACACAAATATTAGCAGATATAACGTTTTCTTCATTAAATGGCAAGCTAACTAATTTTTAGCAACCTCCTTGAACAGTGTGTACCAGTGTTCTATAATTGAGTCAAGTTTAAATATTTTGGCTCTTTCTATTGCGTTGTGCCCCATTTTTTCCCTCATATCATCATTACTAATCAGTAATTCTATTTTTTGCTCTAATTCTTGGGGAGAGAAAGGTTGTGATATGATAAATCCCGATTTGCCATTTTCTATGATATCATAAATTGCCTCATAACTGCCATATACGATGGGTACAGCTCCATAACTCATACTTTCGATGACTACCAACCCGAACCCTTCAAGATCCGAAGTTAACAAAAATACGGCAGCATTGGCATAATACTTTATGGGAGGTTCTTTTTGAAAACCTTCAAAACGAATGTTTCCAATTTGATGATCGTTGGTATAATTCATCAATGCTTCTTTATCAGGGCCGTCTCCTACTAATATTAGCTCCCAATCAAGGTGCTTTCTCCAAATATCTTCCCAAGCTTTAACGATTCTATCTACATTTTTATTTGTCAGATCCATACGGCCTACATAAAGTAACTGTTTTTTCTTTTTTCCAACATCTATCAGCTCTTCTTTCACCTCTATGGTTATAGGATTTCCAATAGCTGTAATATTAGAATCGTCTTTTAAATGAGCATAGTTCATTAGTGGCTTGATAAAACTATGCGACAAGAGCACATACTTTTGAGTGTGCTTTACATTGTATTTTATAGAATATCTGATGACTTTATCAATTATTTTATATTTTGTATAAAATATTGGCTTCAACAAAAGGTTTTTGTTTTCATAATTCGCCTTAGCCTTCAATAGAACTTTAGAAGTATAAGGTGAGCCATGCAACACCGATATAAGTTTACATTTTGTACCTTTGATAGCAGCATTGCATAGTACAGTTGATTTATAGGGTAGTCCCCATTGATTGATGACAATATCAATCTTATTGTCTACTATTATTTTGTTCAGTCTCTTTATATTTTTGAAACTTATAACAGGATAGTCTAACTTAACTAACTTTATCCTATGATCAAGCTGTTCTATAATCTCTAAATGGGGTTGCTCTATTGATGCTATGACAACATTACAACCATCTTGAACAAAACGATTTGAAAGAATGGTGGTAACAACTTCAACTCCGCCGAATTCAGGATATATCCTATAAAAAAACAGTATATTCATTTAACCTATTCTTAAATAAGGATACTTTTGAGAAACTTAATCTGCTTTTCTTGTCTTGATTGCAAATTGTCTATTTGGGTAAGTTCCTTCTGGATATCATATAGATCTACGTTCTCAAACAATGCGATGCGAGGGCTATCAGAGTACAATCTGCATTTATTCCCAAAAGACAGAGTCGGAATACAGGCATGTACCCTATCGGAATAGACCTCTTCTGCATTGGCATATACGAAGAGATAATCTAAAGGTTGGTCAGAGCACATAATCCCTTTGTCTACCATCTTTTTTATATTGGAGTAGGGATATGGTTTGTGGTTTGTATAAATAATATTCCTATCCTTAAACCTTGCTTCTAACCCCTTTCTGATAGAATTGTGCTTTGGCTCGTCAAAATTTAATACGATGTAGGGAGTTTTGGTTGTTTTTACTTTGGGGATGTTCAGTCTATTAACAAAAAAGACATTGTCAATACCATTATATGTATGTTCTGCCATCGCCTTATAGTGCTTGAAAGCTTCGGGATCTCTTGTCATAATAGCGTATGGCCTAATATCTTCTAAATATCTTTTGACCATATTAACTTCATAATCCGTGTAAAAGTTACCAGATGCTCCTAAAAAAATGATCTTTGTGCCACGAATCGAAATATTTTTTATGACCTCTCCAAAAATTTTGATAAAGGGTACAGTCAGATCACATCCGGGGATTACTAAATAATCAAGCGGAGTCAAATCTATCAAGTTAAATACCTCTTTAGGACTGATTGCCGAATAAGTTCTGTCATGAAGTCTTTTAGCATATTTGGACATTACTTTTACCCATAACCAATGAATCAGCTTATTTTCTTTTAGAGCAAATCCAGGCCCCATAGAAGAAGCAAAGAAAGGACATTGACTTAATTTCACGATCTTAAAGTCATCGTTAATAGCTGCTTTTATACTTTCTTCTGCACCAAAATCGATAAAGGCGTTTCCTATGTTATTAAAATAAACACCTGTAAAAAGTCCGATCGTTTTCATTTATCTAAATTCTTTATATTGTATAAGTAACCTTCCATCCGGCCTTTCAAAATGTAATATGATTTTCTGCATCTAAAGTTGTTAACCAAAAGATACACGAATATTCCCATAAAAGGTCGGAGGAATTTTTGTATTATAAATGTAGCAGGAAGAGAGTGCTTCTTCATGATATATCCGAAGCCCCTTGCATAGTAATAGCATTTATCCAAATAGTTGTTGAAATTTTGCTTTTGTAAGACAGGGTGTCTTACCGTTATCTCAGGATGAAACTCTATCACGAAGTTTGGATGGCGCTCCATATATGTCCAAAGATAATCGGTCTCTTCCCCACTTAAAAGATTAAATTTAGACCCTACGCCAATATTTACATCAAAAGAGACAGAAGAGTCATATTTTAGAAATATGGATGCTGAGGAAAGACCATAATGGTTCAAATATGTTAGTTTTTTTATTTCTTGAGGATATTTGTTATATGGCACATCTGATTCATTTTTTATGGCAGTCCCAACACCGTCTATGTTTCTTTTTTCAAATAAGTCAAACACTTTCGATAATGTGTCATCATCATACCATGAGTCATCATCCCCAAAAGCAACAACATCACCAATGACAAATTTAAGGCCTTGATTTCTTGCTTCTGACAAGCCACATTTGTGGTATTTGACATATTTTCGGATAATACTTTGGCTTAAATTGTCATATATACTGTTATTGTCACCTTGGTCTACAAATATAATTTGTAGGTTGGAGAAATTGATATTCTTTTGTTTGTTAATAGTCTCAAAGTAACGTTTTAGTTCCTTTGGCCTATCTTGTGAAGTAACTATTATAGATAAAAGCATTTAGAAAAACACACTAATGTATGGAACAACATCTTGGTAATTATCAGCAATGAGTCTATTTTGAAACATTATGATAGCAAGAAGAATAACTGCAAATCTAAATAGTATTTTTTCATTTTTCTTTGGAATGTCATACCACAAATCTGCATAAGTTATTATTCGGTAGAACATAAAAGGATAAGCTATTCTTTGGAAGATCCAATTAATTGGGGTTAAAATATTGAGAAGTATAATCCCAAAAACATAACACGCCAAGAAGAAATTTTTTTTATATCTATAGGTGTAAACTGTATATATGCAAAATAGAGAGTTTAGTAAATTGGAAATCTGAGAATATTGGCCCATTAAACTTGTGTTCTGCATGTAATTTGAGAAATTGGATGTGCCGTCATCCAAATAGATTGATAATAGAGACATTTGTTCTGATGCGAATCGAGCTAACGTGAGACTTGTGGCACTTGATATGACTATCGCCATAATCATAAATTTAGTTGTGAACTTTGTGTAGAAATGATGTAAAACAATTAGCAATAGCATCAGAATCATGCTTTTGTGGAAAAGAAATGACACAACTATTACAACTAATATAAAACATAAGTATTTCTGTCTTCTCAGAATGTAGAAAGATAATGCAAGAAGAATGATGGAATAACAAAATTCTTGTCGCATGCCATTATATAATTGGAAGTAATATGCAAAAGCCATCATAAAAACTAATGATAACCATTTATATTTACTTTCTCTATATATGAAAATCAAATAATTTAAGAATGTGATAAAGAAAAGTGTGTGGAAAAATATCAGGGGGTCTTTGGAGATGTTGAACTTGAATTTTGCCATTATCCAAGAGAAACCTTTCTCAAATTGATGCATAACGATGCCCCAAGAAGCAGGATTTTCTCCCATTGCTATATACTCACTCCAATATCCTCCATTTAAATCGCTCCCAACGGTCCTGGCTCTTATTACTCCCATGACCATTAGTAATAAAGCAATAAAATAAAAGGCTACCTTTTTGTCTCTATAGTAAAGCGCTATTGTCGCAATTAGCAAAAATATAAACCAATAAAACAACATAAAATACTCTTATTTCCAAAAAGTTTTTGTAAAGAAGACTCTGTTAAGGATATCATGATAACGGATATGCAGAAACTTACATGTTTTTTTTTCCATACCAACATACCAAGGTAGCCAAGTTCCTGAAAATTGGTGAATGGAATATGTATTCTTAGTAGTTTTCACCTTTCCAGAAGAATAAGATTTGGGACTAAAGAAATCGGAAGAAAAAACAGGAATTTCTTGAGTCAGAGACAGTGCATCTTCAATATTCCCCACACTTGACAGTTTATAGTTCTGATTTAGAATGTCTCGCATTATTTGTGGAATTGGTTTCATAGAAAGCACACCTTTCTCTGTAACAAAGTCTCTGTCTTGATAATAATCAAGGCATTTCTTCACCCATTCACTGCCTTTTTCTGATCCTATGGTTGCTGCCTCTATTGTTGTACCATTAGCTTCATAACATACCATAGATGACAAACAAAGGAAAGGATCATAAGATTTTAACACTTCCACGTCCATATCCAAATAGATTCCTCCATAGTTATATAAAGCGTAGAGCCTGATATAATCAGCTGCAAAAGCATATTTTTTGTTATCGAAAGCTTGATCTACCCACTTTGATTTACCCCGTGGAAAACGGTTGAAATCCCATTTCATGAATTCATAGTCAGGAAGAATCCTTTTCCATGTAGACATGTATCTGTTTAAACTTGCCGGTATAGGATCGTCACTAAGCCAGCAATAATGTATGATCTTTGGAATCATATTGATTATGTTTACCTATTGCTATTTACAATATTACAAATAGAATGACTGATATTCTTATCTAATTTAAAGATGGCTTCCTCTGGATTCTGCATGAAAAAAACTTGTAGTTTTTTTATTAAACTTATATTGTCTACTTTACGTACTCCGGTTGAGATGATTTTAGCTGGTATTCCTCCAATAATAGTCTCCTCGGGTATGTTTGACATATCTTTGTTTACAAGACTATTGCTTGCAACGATGGTCTTGTCCGGTATGACGGAACCTGCACAAATTGTCGTAGTATTACAAATCCAACAATATGCGCCAATCTTGATTGGCCGTGCAATTTTTTCTATAACCTTATTATTAAAATCTGCTATATAATGGAAATTAGTATCCATTACTTGACACCTGTGGGTTATCCATGATTGATTGCCTATCTCAACCTTAGAATAAGCAGCTATATTACAATGATGCATTACCATAGTTCTTTCGCCAAATTCTAAAATTCCATGTCTACTTACATTTATTTTATTAGAAGTGTATATCAGACATTCTCCATGAAAAATAATTTTCCCCCAATTTGCTAAAGCCGTATTAGATCCGGGATTAGATGGTGCTTCAGGATTTGTTTGGTTAAATTTAATCATTCCCATTATACACTTCCCTTGACATTCCATTGTCCCGTATAATGAAAATAGTTTAGGCCATCCATAAACGAAAACCGGAAATCTAACTGCCTGATTGAGAGGGAAACTTCTCAAATTGAGGTAAAATGTGATAATGGGGTTGAACCAGTTAATGTATGGTAACCTTTCAACATATTTGACATATTTCCGTTCAATACCTTTCAGAAACCTATTCATGTTTGTTTCTTTGAATCTTATCATAGAATATCGACTTGATCTTTTGTCTCTCCGTTCCTTTCAGTCCAAGTGTCCATATTGTTATAGCAGTTATCAAGATGGTTGCTATTGTAATAAAAGCACGTTGTGGAATAGAATTGTTGAAGCCTGAATTGAGCCAATAACACCCTCCTCCTGATATGCCTATAACAATTATTGCGGGAAAGAGCACTTCATAAAAATACGAGTTTAAAGAGAAATTGATTTCTTTTTTAATGAAGAATAATACGACATATATATAGGCGCATCTTATAATAATGCTTACAACAAAAACTGTTTGAGGGGTAGAACCTAATTTTAGAAAAACATACGAAATAGGGAAAATGAATAAAAGCACAGAGCTTCCAATCAATATGTAATTTTTTAGTTTGCCTATTGCTAATGCCAAAGACCATATAGGATTATTTAAGACATCAACAATAGAGTAGATAAGAATAAGAATTGTAAACACGTTAGTATAAGCAGGTACTTCTTTTAGCCACAAATGCAATATGGTATCAATGGACAAGCAAAGGGGAAGGCATATAATCCAAAGAAGATAAACAGATAATTTAGAGCTTGAGAAAAACAACTTAAATAGATGATTAAAATCCTTTGTAGCGTATAATTTAACTATTTGTGGACGAACTGAAATATAGAAGTTAGTTCCAAAGTTATTCACAGCTTGGTTTATCTGAAACGCGATTCCTCTTGCAGCATTTATAATAGGGCCGAAAAATAAGTTTAAAAGAATATTTATGCCTTGATCATTTATCGTGTAAATTAAGGTGCCCATTGTATTCCAACCAATCATAGACGAACATTCTTTTATCTTATCCCTATTCCATATCCACTTATAAACACACTCTTTATACCTACGCTTGCAATAGATAGAATAAAAGAAGCGTATACCAATTGCGACCATAACAAGTAAAAAAGAATAGACTATGAGTTTATCGTATGTTACAACAGATATGATCATTGCTATACCTAATTTAGTCAGACCTTCAAATATACCCACATACGAGTATATTTTCATCTCTTCCCTTGCTATTATCACCGCCTCATATACAACACTGAGAATTGTAGTGCAAAGAGAAAATAGTGTAAATTGGAACACCCAAAAAGCAGCAGATAATCTTTCTGCAGGAATATTCATTTTATAATATATAAACCAAGTACCAAGAATTTCTCCGACTACCAAAACCAGTATGCTAACAATGATATATACGGATTGATGTATGCAAAAAATGTCTTTTGCAGCCTTTTCATCATGTTTCCCCAATTCTATACTTAAATATCTTTGGGTAACATTTGCTAAAGATGATCTAAAGAATATAAACATAGTGGCAAATCCTCCAACTATATTATATATTCCAAAATCCAAAATGCCTAAATTATCTAAGACGACTCGCGAGGTATATAAAGATATGAACATTAGAAATAGCATTCTAATGTAAAGAAATAGTGTGTTTTTTATAATTCGTTTGTTGTTGACAGCTGAATTGTTATCCTGAATTTTCATTTGATATCCTTTTATTCTTTCTGTTATTATGCAATAAAGTTATCGTAAAAAAGGAACAGAAGAAGTATTATAAATTTGAATAATGAATGACAGACGTGGATGGTCTATATGGGGCAGTATTTCCAAGTTCTTGCAGGCATAAGAACTCTTAAAGTATTCAAGAAGCACATTAACAATTCTACTAAAATCTGTGAAAAACAGAAGCTGGTAATGAATCATCAAAAATATCAAAGGAATAGATAGCAACTAAAACGACCTTCTCCCACTATGTATACATAGTAGGAAGCTGCCATTTGGATAATCCACATCAGTAGAGATATAGGATAGGCGTTGGGGGGTGCTACGTTCCCGCATGTGAGATAGACCAAGAAAGACAGAGAGGGAGGTAAGCGGACTTTTAACTGTCAAGCAAGTAGCCGTGATGCAAATGCCGTTTTAGAGGAATTTTCCTTTTTTTGCTGTCTGTCACCCTTATACATCTCGCAGAAATATTGTATTTACAATGCGGTGCAAAGGTAGGGATTTTTGGCGATAACACCAAAAGGAAAGGAAGAAAATGCCCCTCTCAAATATTCTTTTAGAGGGAAATCAAAGAATAAAAGAATAAAAAGGGTATAAATATCCTGATTTTGTGTTCTTTTGTTTGGAAGGAAGGGGGAATACCGAATAAATATGGTGTCCCCCTAATCTTCTTAAGAGGTGCGTTTGGGCTGGGGCAGCAACAAGTTGAGCACCACACCGATGATGGCAGAGAGGCCGATGCCCGACATAGCGAAGTCGCCGGCAGAGAGCACGGCACCGCCAATGCCCATTGTGAGTGTGACGGAGATGATAATCACGTTGCGTGTCTCGTTCATGTCCACTTTATGATGGATGAGATTCTGTACCCCGACACTGGCTATCGTACCGAAAAGCAGCAGCATGATGCCGCCCAAAACGGCTTGTGGAATGGACTGGAGTAGGGCACTCAGTTTGCCGATGACGGAAAAAACGATGGCCGTAACGGCTGAGATGCGGATGACGGCAGGGCTGGTGACCTTGGTGATGGACATGGCACCGGTGACTTCCGAGTAGGTGGTCTCCGGAGGGCCGCCGAGGAAGGCCGAAGCCAGACAGGCCAACCCGTCGCCGAGCATCGTGCGGTGGAGTCCGGGGTCTTTGACGAAATCTTTGCCGGCTACGGCACTCACCACATAGACATCGCCGATGTGTTCTATCACGGGGGCGATGGCCACGGGTATCATATATAAAAAAGGTGCCCACTGGAAATGGGTGATGGTGTCGAGGCTGACAGGATTGGTGAACCACGGGGCTGCTGTCACTCCCGAGAAGTCGACCAGACCGAGGATGACGGCCGCAATATAGCCTGCCACAATACCGCAAATCACGGGTACGAGCTTCATCAGTCCCTTGGCGAACGTGAGCACAAGAATGGCTGTGACGAGCGAGACGCAGGCCAGAAGCCAGTGAGTTTTGGCCATGTTGACGGCACTCCCCGAGAGTGACAGGCCGATAAGGATGATGACGGGACCTATGACCACAGGTGGAAACACACGGTCGAGAAACTTGCGGCCCTGCCATTTCACGATGGCACTCATCACGAAGTAGACGAGCGACACGCCCACCAGTCCGGCCAGTGCACCGGGCAGTCCCCACTGTTGTGTGGCTGCAATGATGGGGGCAATGAAGGCAAACGAACTGCCGAGGAAGATGGGCACTCGTCCTTTGGTGACAAAATGGAAGATGAACGTGCCCAGACCGGCCGTGAAGAGGGCGGTGGAGGGGTTGATGCCGACGAGCAGGGGTACGAGCACCGTGGCGCCGAAAGCCACGAAAAGGAATTGCACCCCCACGATGGTTTTCTTCGATAACGAGAGATTTTCTGTATCCATTGGTTTTGTTGATCTAAATTGAGTGCGAAATTAACAAAAAAAATCAATAATCAATAACTTTTTGCCATAAAATGTGTACTTTTGCAACCTGTAATCGAATCTAACTCTTAAATACTTAAAATGCAAGAACTCATCTACGGTCTTCATGACAGGCCGCCCGTGAAGGAATCACTCTTTGCCGGTTTTCAGCATTTGATGGCCATTCTTGTCGCCATCGCCACACCTCCCCTCATCATCTCCAGTGCCTTGAACTTTGATGCCTCCACGACGGCTTTCCTCGTGTCGATGGCGTTTTTCGCGTCAGGTATCGCCACTTTCGTACAGTGCCGCCGCGTGGGGCCTGTGGGGACGGGGATGCTTTGCATTGAGGGTACGAGTTTTTCCTTCATCGGCCCCATCATCACCATTGGTGCCATAGGCGGACTGCCCATGATTTTCGGTTGCTGTATTGTGGCGGCACTTGTAGAGGTGGTTATCAGCCGGCTGTTGAAATACACCCGCCGCATCATCACCCCGCTTGTGTCGGGCATCGTGGTGACGCTCATCGGTCTTTGCCTTCTCAAAGTGGGTATCACCGCATGTGGCGGAGGAGCAGCCGCTCAGACAGACGGAACGTTTGGCAGTCTGCCCCATCTGGCCTTGGCAGGCTTGGTCATCGTGACCATTCTCATCTTCCAGTGCAGCGGCAACCGCTTCCTGCGTATGGGGTCTATATTTATAGGACTGGTTGTAGGATTCGTGGCCGCTTGTTTCATGGGGATGGTCAATCTCGACTCGGTGTCAAGTTTCGGAGGCGTGAATATTCCCGTACCGCTCAAATACGGACTCAAGTTTGACATCTCGGGCATCATCGCCCTTGGACTCATCTTCATGATTACGGCCATCGAAGCCTACGGCGACATCACAGCCAATTCGATGATTTCGGGCGAGCCCGTTGAGGGTGACATCTTTATCAAACGTGCCCAAGCCGGTGTGCTCGGCGACGGATGCAACTCCATCATGTCGGGGCTGCTTTGTGCTTTCCCCAACTCCATCTTCGCCCAAAACAACGGTATGATACAACTCACGGGCGTGGCCAGTCGTTATGTGGGCTACTATGTGGCCGGATTCCTCGTGCTACTCGGTCTGTTCCCTGCCGTGGGTGTGGCATTCTCGCTCATTCCCACTGCCGTGCTCGGTGGAGCCACCCTGTTGATGTTCGGCACGGTGGCAGCAGCGGGGGTGCGTATTATCGCCTCCCACGACATTGACCGCAAGGCCACGCTCGTCATCGCCCTCAGTTTTGCCACCGGACTCGGCGTGGAACTGCAACCCGAGATCCTCTCTCAGTTGCCTGAAACACTGCGCAACATCTTTGCCAGCGGCATCACCACAGGCGGACTCACGGCGATAGTGACCAATGTGGTGATAAGACTGAAGGAATAATAAGATAGGAGTTAAGGAGTGAGCACTCGCTTCGCTCGTTAGGAGTTAAGACAATGGTCAAATTTCCGAAAAGCAATTTGTTGTTTAATAAGAATAAGGTAAAGAAGCGAAGAAGGGCATTTCTATCCATACACAAGAGTAGAGGCTGTTGTCTTAACTCCTAACGAGCGAAGCGAGTGCTCACTCCTTAACTCCCTTTAACTCCCTGATAAGCAATAAACAATAATTTAAACGTATGAAACATTTTTTCTCAACCCTTGCCCTCGTGGCAACAACAGTGGCTGCACCGGCCCAAAACGTGCAGTTGCACTACGACCTCGGACATTCGCTCTACAACGACCTCGGCAACCGGCCGAGCGTGACCACTACCGTGGAGATGTTCAAGCCCGACACATGGGGCAGCACCTATCTGTTCACCGACATTGACTACCAGCGCGACGGCGTGGCCGGAGCCTATTGGGAAATCGCCCGTGAGTTTAATGTCACGAAAAACAAGCAATGGGCATTCCATGTGGAATATAACGGCGGACTGAACAGCGATGAGGACACTTGGAATGCCACCCGATTCCAACATGCCGTGCTCGCCGGTGGTGCGTGGAATTGGCATTCGGCTGACTTCTCGCGCACATTCTCCGTACAGGCTCTGTGGAAGTATTACTTCAAGAACCGCCACTATGGTGCCCGGCCTTTCAACGGATTTCAGCTCACCGAGGTGTGGGGCATCCAATTTGCCAAAGGCTTCTGCACGTTCAGCGGCTTTTGCGACCTTTGGTACGACCCGTCGGCCAACGGCAAGTGGATTGTGATTTCCGAACCCCAGTTCTGGTGGAACCTCAACAAGTTTAAGGGTTGGGAGAAGATCAATCTCAGCGTGGGTACGGAGTGGGAACTCTCCAACAATTTCGTGTGGAACGACAAGGGAGAGCACAACCGCTTCTATTTCATTCCCACCATTGCGGCAAAGTGGACATTCTAACTTTACAAAGTTACGAGGAGTTAAGAAGTGAGCACTCACTTCGTTCGTTAGGAGTTAAGATAACAGTCTTATTTCCAACGTGCAAAGCTATAAAAACTTTCTCCTTCCTCGAATATTCCAACTAAGTCTTACTTTAACGTCATACACGTTATGTCCATGTATTAAATCAAGGTGAAAGAAGACAAGATCACAAGAAAAAAGCTGTTGTCTTAACTCCCTTTAACTCCTTTTTAAAAAAACTATGCTTCAAAAACTTTTCGGCTTCAACGCCACCACCATGAAGATGCGCACCGAGATGATTGCCGGTGCCACCACCTTCCTCACCATGTGTTACATTCTCGCCGTCAACCCGTCCATCCTTTCCACCACCGGCATGGACAAGGCGGCCCTTTTCACCAGCACGGCTTTGGCCTCGGCCATTGCCACCATTCTGCTGGCCGTTATGGCCAAACTGCCGTTTGCCCAAGCACCGAGCATGGGCCTGAACGCTTTCTTCGCTTTCACGATGTGTCAGGCGATGGAGCTCACGTGGCAGCAGTCGCTGGCTGCCCTGCTTGTGGAAGGCATCATCTTCATCATCATCACATTCTTCAATGTGCGCGAGATGATTCTCGACAGCATCCCCACCAATCTGCGCTATGCCATCTCGGCCGGCATCGGTATGTTCATTGCTTTCATCGGACTGAAAAACGCCGAAATCATTGTGGCCAATCCCGCCACCATCGTCGGCTTGGGCAAGTTCACGCCACCGGCCATTCTCGGCATCATCGGCATTCTGTTGAGCGGTGTGCTCATGGCCCGCAAGGTGAAGGGTGCTCTCTTTTTCAGCATCATCATCACCACGCTCATCGGCATCCCGATGGGCGTGACGCAGGTGGAGAGCGGATGGCTGCCTGTTTCCGCCCCCCATTCGCCGGAGCCCATCTTCTGCAAGTTCGACTTTACGGGGTTGTTCACACTCAAGATGTTCCTTGTAGTGTTCTCCCTGCTGCTTATCAACATCTTCGACACCGTGGGCACTCTCGTGGGACTGGCCGAGAAGACCGGCATTGTGAAGCCCGACGGTACCATTCCCCGTGTGAAAGAAGCGATGACCAGCGACGCCATCGGCACCACTGTGGGAGCACTGCTCGGTTCGTCCACCATCACCACCTACGTGGAGAGTGCATCCGGCATTGCCGAGGGAGGACGCAGCGGACTCACTTCCCTTGTTGTGGGGCTGTTTTTCCTCGTTTCACTTTTTCTCTCACCGCTGTTCCTGCTCATTCCCAGTGCCGCCACAAGCGGAGCCCTCGTGTTGGTGGGTGTGCTGATGATCGACTCGGTGAAGAAAATCGACCTCAGCCACATCAGTGAGGCTTTCCCTGCCTTCATCACCATGATCACGATGGTGCTCTGCTACAGCATAGCCGATGGCATTTGTCTTGGCATCCTGAGTTATGTCATCATGAAACTGTGTCTGGGCAAGTGGAAGGAAGTCAACATCACACTGCTTGTGCTCTCCGTGCTGTTCATCCTCAATTTCATTTTTGATTAACCCTTTTAAAGTCTCCAAGCCCGCATTTGCAACCCCTGAAAACTTAATATTTCTAAAACAATTTTGTTGTTACCCGATATTTTCCTAATTTTGAGGTGTTTATGTTGTTATGCCGGCAGTTTGTCGGCTGCAAACCGAAAATATTATAGAAAATCATATTGACAAACGATGAATATCAAACAGACCATATTGTCCCTTTCTCTTGTATTCCTGCCCATCTGCGCGATGGCGCAAAAGATCACTCTCAGCTCGTGTACCACGCGTGACGGGGGGCAATACAAGGGCGAAATGGTGTCAGGTAAGCCCAACGGTAAGGGCAACACCGTATTTGCCAACGGCGACACCTACGAGGGAGAATACGTGAAAGGCCGGCGGGAGGGCTACGGCATCTACACTTTTTCCGACGGAGAGAAATATGAAGGGCAGTGGTTTCAAGACCAGCAGCACGGCAAGGGCACTTATTATTTCATGAACAACAACAAGTATGTGGGCCTGTGGTTCCGCGACTATCAGCAGGGGCACGGGGTGATGTACTACTACAATGGCGACCGCTACGACGGTGAGTGGTTTCAGGACAAGCGGCAGGGCAAAGGCACCTACACTTTTTCTAATGGAGCCTACTACCGCGGCCAGTGGCTCGACGACATGAAAAACGGCAAGGGCTTCTTCGACTGGGGCGACGGCACTACCTACGACGGCCAATGGGCCAACAACCAACGCTCGGGCAAGGGCACCAACAAATATGCCGACGGCGATGTCTACGTGGGTGACTGGCGCGACGACATACAGAACGGCAAAGGCATCTACAAGTTCCGTAATGGGGATGTCTACGAGGGCGACTACGCACAAGGCGAGCGCACGGGACTGGGCATCTTCCGCTACGCCAACGGCGACAAATACACCGGCCACTTCCAAGAAGGGATGAAAGACGGTCAAGGGACACTGACGTGGAAAAACGGTGACTCCTACGTGGGACTGTGGAAAAACGACCGGCAGAACGGGCTGGGCAAGCTGACCAAGCACAACGGTGACATCTTTGAGGGTAACTTCAAGGATGGGAAGGTGGAAGGAGAGGTGATCATCCACTATGCTGACGGCAGCAAGTTTAAGGGTGTCTACCGTGGCGGAAAGCGTAACGGGGCTGCCATAGAGGAGAGCAAAGACGGAAAGCGTTTTGAGGGCTCCTATGTGAACGACCGCCGCGAAGGGAAGTTTGTCGAAAAAGACCGCAACGGGAAAATCACGGCACGAGGGACTTATGAAAACGGCAGGAGGTTTGAGGATTGAAGAAGCCTCCCCCGGCCCCTCCGAAGGAGGGGAGTGCCTTGCGGGACAAAAGCCGTCTAAAGCCCCCTAAGTTAGCAGGCCAAGCCCCCCCTAAGTTTTGAGGCTGAACAAGAAATCTCGTCGAGTCTGTAGGGGCTCACACTTCCGGCTCGTCATTCACCACCTAACACCCACCACCTATCACCTATAAATTAAATAACTAAAAATAAGAAATCATTATGGTTGTAGACACATTAGACAATTTAGAAAAGTATGTTTCCCTCAACCCGCTGTTTCCCGAAGTGGTGAAGTTCATCCGCGAGAACGACTTGGCCCGGCTTGAGCCGGGGAAACATGTCATCAAAGACAACGACCTCTTCGTCAACATACAGGTGGCACACGCCAAGAGCGAGGGCGAAGCCGTGTTTGAGACCCATCGCCGCATGCTCGACATTCAGATTCCCCTCAACGCCTGTGAAGCCTACGGGTACACGCCGCTGGCCCGTCTGCCAGAGGCCGACTACAACGAGGAGAAAGACGTGACGAAATATCCCGGTGCCAAGGCCGAGACGCTTGTGAAATGCCGGCCGGGAGAGTTTGCCATCTTCTGGCCCCAAGACGGCCACCAGCCCTGCATCGGCGAGGGCGACATATTGAAAGCAATCTTTAAAGTCAAAGCATGAAAACAATGAGAAAGGAGACTACCCCCCAGCACATAGGAATCGTGGCCCACGATCCCTATCTGGAACCGTTTGAAGACGCTATCCGCGGTCGCCACGAGCATGCCTTGTGGAAACTCGGCCAACTCACGAATGGCGGCAAGATGAAACTGAGCGACTTCGCCAATGGCCATGCCTACTACGGCCTGCACAAACTCTCAAGGGGGTGGGTGTTCCGCGAGTGGGCACCCAATGCCACCGACCTCTATCTGGTGGGCGACTTCAACGACTGGAAAGAGAACGACCGCTATCGCGCCCACCGTATCGAAGGCACCGGAAACTGGGAGTTGAAACTCTCCGAAAAAGCCCTTAAACACGGCGACCTCTACAAGATGCGCGTGCGCTGGAACGGTGGCGAGGGCGAGCGCATACCTGCTTGGACGCGCCGCGTGGTGCAGGACGAGGAGACCAAGATATTCTCCGCACAGGTGTGGAATCCCGAGAGACCATACGTCTGGAAGAAGACTTCCTTCAAGCCCAAGCGAACACCGCTGCTCATCTACGAATGCCACATCGGCATGGGGCAGGATGCCGAGAAGGTGGGCAGCTATCGTGAGTTCCGTGAGAATGTGTTGCCCCGCATTATCAAGGACGGCTACAACTGCATTCAGATTATGGCCATTCAGGAACATCCCTACTACGGTTCCTTCGGCTATCATGTGAGCAGTTTCTTTGCAGCGTCAAGTCGCTTCGGAACGCCCGAAGAACTCAAGGAGCTGATTGACGAAGCGCACAGAAAGGGCGTGGCCGTGATTATGGACATCGTACACTCCCATGCCGTGAAAAACGAGGTGGAGGGACTGGGCAATCTGGCCGGCGACCCCAACCAGTTCTTCTATCCCGGCGACCGCCACGAGCATCCGGCCTGGGACTCGCTCTGTTTCGACTACGGCAAAAACGAGGTGGTACACTTCCTGCTCTCCAACTGCAAGTATTGGCTGGATGAGTTCCACTTCGACGGTTTCCGCTTCGACGGTGTCACTTCCATGCTCTATTACAGTCATGGGTTGGGGGAGGCTTTCACGAACTACGGCGACTATTTCAACGGCCACCAAGACGACAATGCCATCTGCTATCTCACGTTGGCCAACAAGCTCATCCATGAGGTGAATCCCAACGCCATCACCATCGCCGAGGAGGTGAGCGGGATGCCCGGACTGGCTGCCCGTTTCGAAGACGGCGGCTACGGCTTCGACTATCGCATGGCGATGAACATACCCGACTATTGGATCAAGATCATCAAGGAACTGCCCGACGAGCAATGGAAGCCCAGCAGCATTTTCTGGGAGGTGAAAAACCGCCGTGCCGACGAGCGCACCATCTCCTATTGCGAGAGCCACGACCAGGCGTTGGTGGGCGACAAGACCATCATCTTCCGTCTCATCGATGCCGACATGTACTGGCATTTCCGCAAGGGCGACGAGAACGAGCCGGCCCGCCGGGGCATAGCCTTGCACAAGATGATAAGGCTCGTGACGGCAGCGGCCATCAACGGCGGCTATCTCAACTTCATGGGCAACGAATTCGGACACCCCGAATGGATTGACTTCCCCCGCGAGGGCAACGGCTGGAGCTACAAGTATGCACGCCGCCAATGGAACCTTGTCGACAACAAGGAGTTGTGCTATCACTGGCTCGGCGACTTCGATCGCGAAATGCTGAGCGTCATCAAGAGCCAGCGCAACTTCAACAACACGCCCGTACAGGAGATTTGGCACGACGACGGCGACCAGGTGCTGGCCTTCATGCGTGGCGACCTGATATTTGTGTTCAACTTCTCGCCCGTGCGCTCCTTCACCGACTATGGGTTCCTTGTGCCCACGGGCAGCTACGAGGTGGTGCTCGATACCGACAACAAGTGCTTTGGAGGCAACGGCTTCAACGACGACTCGGTGGTGCATCTCACCAACTTCGATCCGCTCTATGTGGCCGACCGCAAGGAGTGGCTCAAGCTCTATCTGCCTGCACGCAGTGCACTCGTGTTGAGAAAGAACTGAACTTAGTATTCCTCTTGTGCGGGGCATGGAGAAAAGGTCGGCCGTGGGGAGAAGACAACCCGCGGCAGATCTGCCTCGCACGACATTCAACAAACTTAGCGGCACGTATTCTTCTTCAGACGCGCCTTGAAGCCAATGACTTTTAATATCAAGAATAGCACAGCTGCCATGAGGATGGCCTGTGCTATTGTTTTTGTGGTTTTCACCTTCCTCTTCGTCTACGACTATCAGACCGACTTGATAGCCTACACCCAACATGTGCTCTCCCGGGGGGCTACGACCTACAACCGCATTGTGGGTGCAGTGGTCATCACGCTGGCACTCACGCTGCTCAGTGTGGGTGTGCGGGCCGTGTTGAAGCTGCGCGCCCGCTTCCATGCCCTCGTCTATTTCCCTTCGCTGCTTCTTCTGGCCCTGCTTGCAGGGGGACAAACCGATGGAGCCGGCGACCTTTCTTTCGGTTTCTGGATGTGGGCGTTTCCCCTGTCTTTGGTCGTCTATGCAGGGGTGTTGTTTTTCTGCCACGGCATTCTCAACCTGCACATCGATATCAGTCAAGACCGGTGGTACTCTCAAATGATGTGGGAGAACATGCTGCTATTGCTCTTGCAGTTTGCTTTCACGGTGGGCATAAGCAACCACGATGATGTGTTCCACGAACAGTTGTGTGCCGAACGATTGCTGGCCGAAGGTCACCATGAGGAGGCCCTTGATGCCTGTTCGCGGATAGCCTCCCCCGACACTGTGCTCACCTGTCTGCGGGCGATGGCCCTCTCGCGCATGGGGACGCTCGGCGAGCGCATGTTTGAGAAACCTGTCACCGGCGGCAGCACTGCCTTGCAGCCCGACGGACACGCCGTGCGGTTGGCCATGCTCCCTGCCGACAGTTTCTATTGCTACGTGGGTAAACGTCCCATGCGCCCCATGTCCACCATCGGCTATCTGCACTTCCTTGAGCGCCATCACCTTGCCCGCCGGCCTGCGGCCGACTATCTGCTTACGGCCTGCCTGCTCGACAAAGACCTCGACGGGTTTGTCTCGACCGTGGGCCGCTATTACAAGGTAGACAGTCTGCTTCCCAAGCACTATCGTGAGGCCCTCACACTCTACACCCACACCCGTTCGACTCCGCGATTGGTCTATCACACCAACGTGATGGATGCTGATTTTCAGGATTATCAGGCCCTCGAACGCAAGTTTCCCGACAAGCGGGAACGCCAAACGGCACTGCGTGCAACCTATGGCAACACCTATTGGTATTACTGGCAGTACGGCCGCTAAAACATTCAAAAATTGAAATATTCAGAGATGTAAAAGGGAGCGGACAAGATGCAAAAGGTGATATATTCAAAGATGGAAGGGGGTCACAGGCATCCCGCACCTTTCTGTGTCCGTCAGAGCACGGCCATTGCTATGCGGGCACATGCCTCCGCATCGGCCAAGGCGTGGTGGTGGCAGGTGAGGTCGTAGCCACATGCTGCCGCCACGGTCTGTAACTGGTGGTTGGGCAGGTGGGGAAAGACACGGAGCGCCGTGCGCAACGTATCATAGAAACGATAGTCGGGATAGTCCATTTGGTAACAACGGAAGACGGCTTTCAGGCAACTCTCGTCAAACGAACTGTTATGGGCTACGAGCGGCAGGTCGCCGATGAGTTCCGTTATCCACTCCCACACGTGGGGGAAGACGGGAGCAGTCTCGGTGTCGGCTTGCGTGAGTCCGTGTACACGCGTACACCAATAGGTGTAGTAGTTGGGCTCGGGTTGTATGAGTGAGTAGAAAGAGTCGGCAATCACCCCGTCTCTCACCACCACGACCCCCACGCTGCACACGCTCGTGCGTTCGCTGTTGGCTGTCTCAAAGTCTATCGCTGCAAAATTGTTCATGCTTCATCCACTTATTTGTTTGCCAAAAACACCCCGGTGAGAATCATCGCCGACCCCACACCAGCCATCCAAGTCATGGGCTCATTGAGCACCAACGCACTCGCCACAACGGTGGTCACAGGGTTGAGATACACATAATTGGAAGCTTTGAGTGCTCCGAGTTTCTTGATGGAAAGACTCCAAAGCGCAAAGCACAGAAACGAGGCCACGACACCCAAAAACAGCAGGTTGCCCCAAATTTCAGGCCTGAGCAGTCCCGACAGGGGGAATGTCCACGGGGTGACGGCAAAGAAAGGAAGCATCGTCACCAGTCCGTAGAAGAACACCTTGCGCGTGATGAACACGGCACTGTATCGCCGGCTCACGCCTTTCATCAATATGCTGTATATCGCCCAGCACACGGCAGCTGCCAGTGCAAGAAGGTCACCCAGCGGATTGAGCTGTAACACGAAATGTCCGTTGAAGATGACGAGTCCCACGCCGGTCAATGCCAGCGTAGAACCGAGAAAGAGGGGCCATGTCATTTTCTCCTCGCGGAAGAGCACCATGGCCATCATCACGGTGATGAGCGGAGCCGTACACACGATGAACGACACGTTGTTGACATAGCTGATGCCCACCGCCATGTTCTCAGAGACGAAGTAGAGCGAACCGCCCGTGAGTCCGAGCAGCACCATCCGCCCCTCGTCCCGCAGGTTGTCGGCCATGAGCCGGCGGGGGGAGATAAACCAGATGCAGATATAAGCCAACAGAAATCTCAATGTGAAGATCTCTGCCGGTGTCATGCCGTGGAGGATAAGCACCTTGCTGTTGACGAATGTTCCACCCCAAATCAGCACCACTATGGTGGCGAGGAGGTGATAGCCTAAGTTCTTGGTTACTCGCATTTCGGTGCAAAAATACAAAAATAATCCATATTTTACAAACAAAGAGGGGGAAAGAAAGCCTCCCCCGGCCCCTCCGAAGGAGGGGAGTACCCGGCGGAAGAAAGCCTGCTAAGAATCACACCAACCCTTAAAGGAAGCTTTCGAACCCTGCAAAAGGATAGGTGTTTCACGAAGATTTACGCGTTCTTTCGCATCACTTGCCGGCAAAAGCAGCAAGAAAGGTGGAGCTGTCGACGGATGATGGGGGAGAATTTCGGATAGAGTAATTGTCAAACGATTTGTTCGTTTTCGGGCTCTCTGTTTGCAATATTCTTGGCAGACAACCCACTCGGTGCAAATAAGCGAATTTTAGCAATGTTTCCAAAGTGCTGGTAATCAGTCGTTTGAATTTTATTGACACCGTATTGGGGATAAAAATGGGCTTCAACGGGCCCAAACGGAATTGCAAACGGGCCACAGTTGCGATGCAACTGTGGCCCGTTCTGTTTCCAACTGCGGCTCTTTTGCAAGTTCGGAGAGCCCGAATAAGAAAACCGGTGGACTTTTAGGGTGGCTTAAAGCCGGTTTTCCATTCTGGTTGGGAAGTTTTGATGGAGATGTTTCTGTTAAGATTATTCGCTATTGTCCGGCAACCTGCGGAGATACCTTTCACCGGTTTTGTGAGCGTATGGCCATCCCCCATCATGCTCTCTTTCAAATAGCTACTGTTCCGAGACGATTGCATGGCATATCATTCGGGAATGGGAGAGTGGAAAATAAAGTATCAGATAATACATTGTTTTTGGTTTTTTATGCTTATCTTTGCAGTCAAGAGTTGTGTAAATAGATATAATCAAAGAAAAAGTCGATATCCTTTCAAGATTTGACTACTAAGTAACACATAAACAATTAGAGAACGCATGAAAAATAAGCTGAGAACTACCATGATGGGAGTTGCATGTGCCGTTTTTGGGGCATGTGCGCAAAAAGGAAATGTAGTGAATGTGAACGCCAACGAGTTTGAGGGTATGCTTGCCTCAGACGGAGTGCAACTGGTGGATGTCCGCACGCAAGGTGAATATGATGGCGGGCACATTGGTGGTGCGCTGAACATTGATGTGAAAAGCCCTGACTTTAAGGCGAAAGCCATGGACTTGCTTGATCCTTCCAAAAAGGCATTGGTGTATTGCAGGTCCGGTCGCCGAAGTTTGGAGGCTGCCGGTATTTTGGTGAATGCCGGCTTCAAAGTCGTGAATCTTAAAGGGGGTATCCTTGAGTGGGAGGATGCCTGCAAACCGATAAAGAAATGATGGATAAATGAGTTTTTCCGTCATCGAATGCAATAGAAAAACTCGCGAAAAATTTTAAAGGGCATACTATAAGAATCCCCCGTTGGGCATCCTCCAACTGAGGGATATCCAACGGGGGGACTCTTGGGGTGGTTATATTTTAGAAGCGACTGCTCTTATCTTCTGTAGCTTTGTGTTTTCAACGACACGGGAGGTTTGTATTTCAGATTCTAAAACAGTTCCTTGCTTGCGTTTCCATCTGTCATTTGATGCCTCGCTCGTTGAGGGCTTTAGAATATTTGGAAGCATTTTGTAAATGCTCTTCGTAGGTCTCGGCAAAATTGTGCGTGCCGCTGAAATCCTCTTTCGCGCACATATAGAGATAGTTGTGATGCACGCGATTGAGCACGGCATCGATGCCGGCCACCGACGGTATGCGTATCGGACCGGGAGGCAGACCGGCATTGCGGTAGGTGTTGTAGGGACTGTCGATGGAGAGCAGATTGTGGTAGATGCGCTTGAGTTCGAAACGGTGCCATGCAAACTTGATGGTGGGGTCGGCCTGAAGGGGCATTCCCTCGGGATACTTGGCGTTGCGCAGCATCAACCGGTTGTAGTACATGCCTGCTATCATAGGCTTCTCGGCATCGTTGGCCGTCTCTTCATCAATGATGCTGGCCAATGTCACCACTTGCTCGGGGGTGAGTTTCAGTGCTTCGGCCTTTTCTGTGCGCTCGGCGTTCCAGAAGTTGCGGTTTTCTTTCTTCATGCGCTCCAGAAACTTTGCAAGGGAAGTGTTCCAGTAGATGTCGTATGTTTCGGGAATGAAGAGACAGGCGATGGTGGCCGTGTCGTAGCCCAACGCACGGCAGGTGTCGGGATTGTGGAGAGCTGTGGCGATGGTGGCCGAGTCGAGCATGAGGTGTTTGGACACCTCGGCTGCCAGCCTATCCACTGTGCGCACGGAAGGGATAGTGAGGTTGACCGGTTCCTGCATACCATTCTTGAGGTTGCGGAACACCCGGAAGGCACCTTCTCCCGCTTTCACGGCATAGCGTCCTGTGCGGATATTGTCGGCGTATGAACTGTGACGTACGAGCGTGTGGAAACCCTGCATCTGATATTCACGGGCAAACGGCTGCAACTTATTGTAGACGGAATCGATGGTGTCATCGTTGTCAATGTAGATATACTGGGTCTCGGTGTTGAGCGAGAGTGCCGCAAAAAAATAGTAGTAGACTATGCCGACGATGATGGCCAGCAGAGCGATGGCAGCGAGGGTGTAACGATGGGTTGTTGCTTTATTCATGTTGAATCTCCTTTACCTTTCTCCAAAAATACCGGTTCCCACGCGTACAAGTGTGGAACCGTGATCGACAGCAATGCGATAGTCATGGCTCATGCCCCATGAGCGTTCACAGAAGTTATCGTTGCCGGCAAAATGACGGGCTTTCACTTCATCGAAGAAACGGGCGGCAAGGTCGAACTCCCGGGCGATACGGAGCTTGTCGTCGGTGTTGCTGGCCATCATCATGAGGCCGCATATCTGCACGTGTGTCATCTCCCGCCATTCGCCACCGTCGAGCAGTGCCCGGCAGTCATCGAGCGAAAGGCCATATTTGGTGGCTTCCTCGGCGATATGCAGTTCGAGCAGTACCCGGATGGTGCGGTCGCAACGGGCCGCCTGCTTCTCGATTTCGCGCAGCAGACGAAGGGAGTCTACCGCTTCTATCATAGCGATGTAAGGGGCGATGTACTTCACCTTGTTGGTTTGCAAATGTCCGATGAAGTGCCATTCGATGTCACGAGGCAGAGCCTCCACCTTGTGACGGAGTTCCTGCTCATGACTTTCGCCAAACAGTCGTTGCCCTTCGTTGTAGGCCTCGAATATCCGTTCGGCGGGATGATACTTGCTGACAGCAACCAGTCTTACTCCTTCAGGCAGGCTGCCCAGCACCGTGTGTAAGCGTTGTGCTACGTCAGTGTTCATTGTCTTTATTCTCCTTCCTTTTCCGGTTCGGCAGCCGGGGCCTCTTCATTTCCATCCGATTCGTATTCGGGACGGTCGTCAGGTTCGGGCCGGCGGACCTTGTTTTCGTGTTCAAACACATCGAATATCTTGGTGTCGGAGATGGCCGCCACCTCGTAATCAATCATCGTGCCGCCCATCACCTGTTCGATATATTTCATCGCCTGCTGGATGGTATGGGCCTGCACAAGATAGGTGTTGGCCGTGCGCTTCTCCTTTTCTGTTTTCTCATCGATAGTGATAAACATCAGTTTGGCCTTGAACCATCGGTCGTCGGCTGCGGCATCGCTGAAGAATATCTCACCGTAGGCAGCCTGCCGAATAGTTTTCACCCGAAATTCGCCTGAGATGTAAGCCGACATCTCTTCAGTGATGGCACTCTCGGCCTCAGTGAAACTGAAAGCATCCACCACATATTGCTCGATGACTTTCTTCTGCAAGCCATCTTCCATCGTTTTCTCATACTGTACGCTGGTCTCGAACCACGTAGAAGTTCTTGTTCTCATTAGTGTGTATTTTTTTAAGTTGACGAGTGAACAAGTAGACGAGTGGACAAGTAGTTTGCCGGATAGCTGATGGGGCAGACAGGCAATCGGCCATGCACGCAACTCGTCTACACTTGTCAACTCGTCAACTTGTTCACTCTACTTGATAATTATCTTTTTCTTGTTGACAATGTATATACCCTTGGGCAGGCCGTCTGTGGAGGTGCTCACAAACCGACCGTCGAGCGTGTAGATGCGACCGTCTCCTATGCCGGTTTTTCCGTCGATGCCGGGAATGTCGATGCCCGTGGCATCAGACACATAGTCGAACATGATGATGCCGCCAACCTCGGTGATATTCCTTAGCGCGAACTTCACGGGCGTGGTCACGAACGAGTCATTCTGTTTATCCTGCCAGCAGAAGTTGGGCAGATTCTGTTCGCTCGTGAGCCGGGACACGTTTGAAGTGCCCGGGAACGGGTCGCCTTTGTGGCTTTCCATATATCTGGTTTTGGCCTCATTGGTCTTGGCAAGATAGGCGGAGTGCAGTATTCCGTCGGCAGGCACGATGGTCATGCCCGGATAGCCCTTTGTGTTGTTGGGATAGTCGAAGATGTTGACCGAAGAGTAGGGGTAGTTCACCCGATAGACAAGCATACCGTGGCCCATCAGCTTGCTGCTCCAGCCCTTGTTTTGGATGTTGTGGAAGATGAAGTGGCTGTTCTCCTTGTTGCCTTCCACTTTGATTGCTTGGTCGTGCTGTAAGGTCACGTTGCGGTCGCCTGTGAGTTTATCTATCGTGATCCAGCCCATTGTGGCCTTTTCCCACGGTGTGTAGGGAGTGGGCGTATAGCTGTTGTCCGTGTATTCGCCACCGTCCATGAGATCCCAATACTCCATTTCCTGATTGTCTACTTGAGCCTCTTCATTGATGGGATACATATCGGGCAGACCGAGTGTGTGGGAGAACTCGTGGCAGAAGAGCCCTATGCCGTTGATGCGCTTGTAGGGCGGAACTTCGAATTTTTTGGTGGGAGAGTAGTTCAACTCGTTGTTCACACCGTAGCGTTTGATTTTCTTTCCGTCGTATGTGCCGAAAAATCCGGAGCCCGATTTGGGCCAGATGGTGTTGGGGGAGTTGCCTGACAAATTTTCCCCATAACCGGCGTAGATGATGTAAACGAGATCTACATCGCCGTCGCCGTTGGAGTCATACTTCGAAAAGTCGATCTTGCCGTCGAGTGCCGTGCAGGCCTCCTTGATCATTTCGTCATAATGGATGTCTTTTCTTTTCCCATCGTTCTGTCCGTAATATTCCATATTGTGACTCACCTTCACCGGACCATAGATGTCAAACTGCGGTGTAAACTGTCCGCCGCTCATGTCTTTGAAGTATCTGGACACGCTGCCAAAGTTGCGGTCTTCCCGCAATCCGCGGTTGGGAATGGCTCCTTCGGCATTGAGGAAATCGTTGAAGGAGGCCACCGGATCGGTCACGCTAAACGGGGTGTCCTGAAACTCCACGAGTATCACCACCGCCTTCGGGCTGCCTGTATGTGGGAAATAAACCGGCGATGCCGGTCCTACACCGATGCGGCGGGCCCTGCGTGCCTTGATGGAAGTACGGTGCCGGGCCAGCAGTTCGTTCACGGTGATGCCTTTGCGGCTGAAAGTTTTGCCGTCGAAGTCAAGCACATTGCCTTCGGTGTCGGCATACCAGCTGAAGTCTTCGTCGCCATAGAGACTGGCGATGACGGTGGTGCCGTCGCTCAGGGTGACTTTGAATGGCGTGGGATCGGCTTTGACAGCCCATGCGCCGATGGCTGCAAACATCATGCAGCAAGCAAGTAACAGTTTCTTCATATTTTCTTTTTTATGGGGTTTTATTGGGCTTATAAGGCCTATGAGGCTAATAGGGCCTATTGGGCTAATAAGGCTTATGGCCCTGATAGGCGTATTGCCCTTTGCCTCGCGTGCGCGAACCATAATCTATTGCCCGTTGCGGACAGTGGTGGTAGCAAGCGAAGCAGGTTATGCAACTGCCATCGTGCTTCCACTGTGGATAGCGTTTGCGGCCACCGATGACATTCTCCGTGGGGCAGACCTCGGCACAGATGCCACACTGAATGCAGCGTTCCCGGTCAACGCGGAACGGGCCGTCGGTGAGGAGAAATCTCTCGAAAAGTCCGCCCAGTAGGCGGGAGTTGGTGCGCGGCCACCTGCTGAGATGAAGCCGCCGCTCGCCCTTTTGCCTTTCGACAATCAGCGGCAGGTATTCCTCCAGCAGCTCTGCCGCCCGTTTCTTCTTTTCGGCCACCTTGGCCGGAGCATCGATGGTCATGCCCGGCAACCCTACATAGGTATTGGGCATGACGAGTGAAAACGCCGAATGCAGTCGGTAGATGCCCAAACGGTGCAGCAGTGGATTGGCGGTAATGGCACGGTCGAGCCACTCGGTTGTTTCGCCGATGTCGTCACCGGCCGTGATCAGGGCATAACAAAACCGCGCTCTTGTCTCCTCTCGTGCCAACAGCGACCGCATGAGCCATTCGCCCTTCAGGTCTTCGTCGTCAAGTTCGTGTTCGGTAGTGAGCCGGACACTCAAGTGCTCTACGAACCGGCGTACGGGAAGTGGTGGCCGCCAACCATGTACGGGAAAGGCGAAACCTATCCGCTCGGTGGGAGAGAGCTCAAAGCGACAGTCGCCCGACAAGGCTTCGGCGATGGACACCAACCGCTCCTGTGTGGCTTCGGCCACGCGTTGCGCCGCCCATCTCGTGTTGCCTGTGGCTGAGAAATAGAATATCACGTTGCAAATTTACGAATAATTTTGGATTTATCCATGTGCTTTGACCGAATTATTGGTGCGTGATACCGTTTCGCGGAGAGTAAAGTTTAGATCACTCCACTACACAATATTGATAAGTGCAAGCAAAGTGCATGGAACCTGTACGTATTGAAGACATGTATAAAGAGCTGTTGACGGAGGAGGAAAGTTATTCATACCTCATCGACTTAGCAGGATGGATGTGTGAAATGAGGAAACTCGGAATCACAAGCATGAGGATGCAGAGGAGGAGGGTGACAACGTTGATAAGGGCGATGAGCAACCAGTTGAACTCCACCGGAACGGTGCTCACGTAGTAGGTTTGGGCATCGAGTTTCACGAGTCCCGTGAAGTGTTGCAGGGCCAGCAGACCAAGTCCCAGTGCATTGCCCCACAGCAGTCCGCGGCCGATGATGAATACGGCAAACCACATGAACGTGTGGCGGATGGTGCGGTTGCGCGCCCCCAAGGCTTTGAGCACACCTATCATGTTTGTGCGTTCAAGAATGATGATGAGCAGGCCGCTGATCATTGTCACACCGGCCACGGCAACCATGAGGGCCAGAATGATCCACACGTTGAGGTCCATGAGACCCAGCCATGAGAATATCTGCGGGTTGAGTTCCTTGACGTTGGCACTGGAGTAGGTCTCGCCGTAATGATCCACGGTGCGGTTCACCTTGCGCGTCACCCGGGCGGACACCTCGTCGAGCCGGTCAAAATCGCTGATAGTCAGTTCGGCCCCGCTTGCTTGGTCGGGTTCCCACCCATTGAGTTTCACTACGGTGTAGAGGTCGGTGTAGCACATCACCTCATCGTAGCGTTTGAGATTGGTTTCATAGATGCCTGCGATGGTAAACCGCCGGGCCCTCACGCCATTGTGGTCGATGAAGTAGGCAAACACTTTCTGTCCGCAGTGCAGGTTGAGTTTGTCTGCCATGATGCGCGACACGAGCAACCTGTTGCTGCTCGCTGTGTCAGAGAAGCGGGGTATGCTGCCAGTCACCATATTGCTGTGGAGGAATGTGCTGTCGAAGTCGGGCCCCACGCCTTTGAAAGCCACGCCGAGAAAATCGTCGTCGGTCTTGATGATGCCTTGCTTCACGGCGTAACGCTGCACGTGGGCCACTCCCTTGATGTTTCGCAGCACGCTCGTCATGGAGTCGTTCATCACCACAGGGTATTGTTCGCCCATTTGCAAGGTCATGAAGTCGGCCACCTGTATGTGGCTGCCGAACCCCGTCACCTTGTCTCGGATGGTATGCTTGAAGCCCAGCACCACGCTCACCGAGACGAGCATCACAGCCAGTCCTATGGCCACACCGAGCGTGGCAATGCGTATGGCCGGTCGCGACACCTTGCGCTTGCCGTTGTCATCGGAGAAAATGCGGCGGGCTAAGAAAAAGGGGAGGGCCCCGCAGACCCCACCCCGGCCCTCCCCTGCAGGGGAGGGAGAAGCCAACCTGCTATCCGGCTTGTCATTGCTTGCAGGAGAGGTGGTGGATGTGTGGGAGATGTTCCTTGTTGACAATGTGTTATATCTTATAGAGGAAATGGCATGATAAGACCCCACCCCGGCCCTCCCCTGCAGGGGAGGGAGAAGCCAACCTGCTATCCGGCTTGTTATTGCTTGCAGGAGAGGTGTTGGACGTGTGGTAGATGTTCCTTGTTGACAAGAGGTGTTGGTGCAATTTCAGCAGGACTTGTCCTGTCGGCTCCCTCCCCTGCAGGGGAGGGTCGGGGTAGGGTCTGTCAGGGTCTTCGAGGTTAGTCTTTCTTGTTATACTCCTCCAATGCCTTACGCAGTACGACGAGTGCGCGTTCCAAATCATGTTTCTTGAGCACGTAGGCGATGCGCACCTGGTCAATGCCGGCTCCGGGCGTGGTGTAGAATCCTGCGGCAGGGGCCATCATCACCGTTTCACCCTCGTAGTTGAAGTCTTTCAGACACCACCGACAGAACTTTTCCGCATCGTCCACAGGCAACTTGGCCACCGTGTAGAAAGCTCCCATCGGTATGGGCGAGTACACGCCCGGTATGCGGTTGAGTCCGTCGATGAGACATTTGCGACGCTCCACATACTCGTCGTACACATCACGATAATACTCCTCGGGAGCATCGAGCGATGCTTCGGCCACGATTTGTCCGATGAGGGGAGGGGAGAGGCGCGCCTGACAGAATTTCATCACGGCCTGGCGCACGCGCTCGTTCTTGGTGATGAGCGCGCCGATGCGTATGCCACACTCCGAATAACGTTTCGATACGGAGTCGATGAGTATCACATTTTGCTCGATACCTTCAAGGTGGCAGGCCGAGATGTAGGGCGAACCGGTGTAGATGTATTCGCGGTAGACCTCATCGGAAAACAGGTAGAGGTCGTATTTCTTCACCAAGTCGCGTATCTGGTTCATCTCCCGGCGGGTGTAGAGATAGCCCGTAGGGTTGTTGGGGTTGCAAATCATGATGGCCCTCGTGTGCTCGTTGATGAGTTCCTCAAACTTCTCCACCTTGGGCAGCGAAAAGCCCTCATCGATGGTGGTGGCGATGGTGCGGATGCGCGCGCCGGCACTGATGGCAAAGGCCATATAGTTGGCGTAAGCCGGTTCGGGAACGATGATTTCGTCTCCCGGGTTCAGGCAGCTCATGAAGGCGAAAAGCACCGCCTCACTACCTCCCGACGTGATGATGATGTCGTCGGCCGTGACGTTGATGTTGTACTTCTTGTAGTAGCCCACCAGCTTCTCGCGGTAGCTTGCATAGCCCTGCGAGGGGGAATATTCGAGAATGTCGCGATCGATGCTTTTCAATGCGTCAAGACCGCACTTGGGTGTGGGCAGGTCGGGCTGTCCTATGTTGAGGTGGTAGACCTTCACCCCCCGTTTTTTGGCATCGGCTGCCAGTGGAGCCAGCTTTCTGATGGGCGACTCCGGCATTTCCAATCCGCGAACAGATATTTCAGGCATATTCTTTTGTCTTGTTGTTTCCTTTTGATGCAATAGCGACGGCACGGATCAAGGCTGGTCCACCCGCACGACATTTGCGAAGGCAAAAGTAATCAATTAAATTGAATTGAGAAAACCGACGATGAAAAAATATACCGCGGGCGGCGATATTCTTTAGATAAATCATGTTTTGGGTGCTTTTCGTCTTATAATTGGTCGCCTGTGGCATGAGTTTGGTTATATTTTCGTAAATTTGTCCACACAAAATCATCTTCAAAGACATTAAAACGCCCGAAATATGGATTCACACACAGTTTCACCCATGCAGCCCACACGCCGCCTCACCGACTACGACACCTACGTGTTCGACCTTGACGGCACCTTGCTTTCCACGCTCGGCGACCTGGCCGCCAGCACCAACCATGCCCTGCGGGCCAACGGCATGCCCGAACGGACACTCGACGAGGTGCGCCGCTTTGTGGGCAACGGTGTGAAGAAGCTCATGGAGCGGGCCATCCCCGGCGGACTCGGCAATCCGCTTTTCGAGAAAACCTACGCTGACTTCCGCGAACATTACCTGCACCACAATCTCGACACAACCCGGCCCTATCCGGGCATCATGGAGATGTTGGCCGACCTGCGGCGACGGGGCAAGCGTGTGGCCGTGGTGAGCAACAAGTTTTATGCGGCCACGGCCGACCTCTGCAGCCATTTCTTCGGCCCGCTCGTGGAGGTGGCCATCGGCGAGCGCGAGGGTATCCGCAAGAAGCCCGCGCCCGACACGGTGAATGAGGCTCTCTCGCAACTCGGGGCCGACCGGGCCACAGCTGTCTACATCGGCGACAGCGATGTGGATGTGATGACGGCCTTCAACAGCCATATACCCTGCATCAGCGTACTTTGGGGCTTCCGCGACCGTGACTTTCTCGTGGCCCACGGTGCCAACACGTTCATCTCCTCGCCCGAAGAACTTACTGCCAATGGCTCGTGATCGGTTTTCACTCACGTAAGCCGTGACATGTTTAGCAGACGTTTGCGGCTTGCGTAGTAAATAAATGGTTAAAAATTAGGTTTATTATGGAAAACTTCATACCTTTGTCGTAAAAACAGAGCCGTTGAGCCAAAACTTACAAATATGGAAAAGAAAGATTTTCCTTCTGTCATACGCCAAATGATAAAAGACAAAAGAGCGGTTCAGAATTATATTCGTGAACATGGCACTTTAAAGGGATTTAAGAATGACAGAATTAAATTCGCTCGCCCATTTTGATATAAAATACAACTATGAGACCTCTTCATACGAATTTACGACAGATGATGGGGTCTCCATACACGATTACTTTTATTGACTACTCGGAAGTTATGGAGGTGGACTTTCCGGTTTACTCTTTTGCTATAGAAAGGACTCCGGAGACTAAACGATGCAAGAATGGAAACAATGCAGTCCGTAACACCGTAATAATGATATTATCCAAATTCTTCGAGAGAAACGAAAATGCGATGATAGTCATTTATGATAGTAGTGACAAAAGGCAGATGTGTCGCAAACGCTTGTTTGACAAATGGTTTGAAGAATTCAACGACGGTTCGCTCTATAAACTTGACGGACACTTCACAATAGACGGTATCGAAAATTTTGCAATGGCATTATGCAACAACAATCATCCCAACTTGCAAGATGTCGAAGACAAATTTAGGAAACTATTAGATTGCAACTTCTATAATTAAGGCAGCGTTTTGGAAGCTGCCTTTTTTGTTTTTATTCCTTTTATTTTTGCAACAGCCACGGCTCTTTGTCGATATTTATGGGGAAATATTTGGGCGATTTATCCATAATGTTGGTGAAAGGCATTTCCACAAAATGCCGGATAACGATGAATAACCTTAACAAAAACACATTCACGGAAAATCTCCAACCAGATAGGGAAACCTGTCTTGAAAAGCCGAAAAAGTCCACCGATTTTCCTATTATGGCCCTTCGAGTTTGTGAAAGAGCCACACTTGAAAGCTGAAAGAGGCATAGTTATCGTGTTATTGCGCCCCTTTTAGTCCGCCGGTTGGGCCGTTTCCAGCCCATTTTCGGGCTCATAAGCGTGTCAACAATATTCAAACGGCTGATTGCCAGCCGTTTGGAAGTGTCGCCAAAACGCTCGTATTTTCGTCCAACCGCCCGTTTGCCGCGAATATCACAAAACGGAAGCCCGAAAATGGATAAATACTTTGACAATCAGCCTGTCCGAGACACGGCTTTTCCTAACACATTCGCCATCTCCCTGTCCGCTGCATACGCCCCCAAAGAAGTCTCTCCCATTAAATGTCGGCTGACCCCCGATTGTGCCTTTTGTCACCCACTATTTTTTTTCACCCTTTTCCTTTTAACTGCCGCCCAAATCCTGTTCAAAAGAAAAAAGGGGGCCAAAACGGTCCCCCTCTTCTGATGGATGAGAATTGCTATTAGTGGTCTTGAGTTAATAATTAGGCTTCTTGTTGAATTTCGCAGATGCAAAGCTACAAATATTTTTGCATCCTGCCAATACTTACTTATAGGTATTCGGTGAGGCTGGAGAATGATCGGTATCTCACAAAGTGTAGGTCGGCCACCGGCCACACGCTCACCCTTGTCCCGATAAAAGTCTGTGGCAGACAAGCAAAAGGCCCAGTTGCACGGTTTGAGCGACCGGGCCTGTCTTCTTCCTGTAACTCTCTCATGATGTCCGGGGGACTTTCGCCTCACCCGTCGCGAACTGCTACTTCTGGTAGAGGTAGCGCTTGATGCTCTTCTTGGGTGTCTTTTCAAACTCCTCCTCGTGTATGCGGATGGCCGTGAGCTTGCTGTAGCCGGGCAGCATGGAGTTGAGCTCTTCGCGGTTTTGCTCCATGATGTTGGTCATATCCTCCTCCGAGAAGCCCATCGAGCGGGCCTCGTCGTAGTCGGGGTGCACGAGCCCCACGAGTTTCTCACCCTCCTGTATCACCACACTCTCGTTGACCAGCGCGAGCGAGTTGAGCTTGTCCTCAATCTCTTCGGGGTAGATGTTCTGCCCGCTGGCTCCGAGGAGCATGTTCTTCGAACGGCCTTTGATGTAGACATTGCCGTCACCGTCCATCGTGCCGAGGTCGCCCGTGTGGTACCAGCCGTCCTTGTCGATGGTGGCCGCCGTGGCTTCGGGGTTTTTGTAGTAGCCCAGCATCACGTTGATGCCCTTGGCCAATATCTCGCCCGGCACGTTCTCGGGGTCGTGAGAGTCTATGCGCACCTGCATGTGGAGGGCGGCCCGGCCGCACGAGCCGGGAGCAAACGTGGCATGGTCGGCATAGCAGATGATGGGGGCACACTCCGTGGCGCCGTAGCCCACGGTGTAGCGGAAGCCTATCATCTTCAGGAACGACTCCACCTCCTGATTGAAGGCGGCGCCGCCAATGATCACTTCGTAGAAGTTGCCGCCGAAGGCTGCCGTCACCTGTTCGCAGATTTTCTCCTTCACCTTCTTGCTGATCATGGGCATGTTGAGCAACAGCCGTATCTTGTTGTTCTGCACTTTGGGGAACACCTTCTTCCGAATTATCTTTTCGATGATGAGCGGCACAGCAATGACCACTGCCGGCTTGATCGTGGCGAAGGCTTCGGCGATGATGGCAGGACTGGGAATGCGTGTGAGATAGAAGATGTGGCAACCTGTGATAAACTCAAAGATGAATTCAAAAGCCATGCCATACATGTGGGCCATGGGCAGTATGCTGATGATGCTGTCGCCCGGCTTGATGTGCGCTCCGAGCACGTTGTGGGCAAAGTCGGCATTGCCCCAAAGTGCGCGATAGGGTATCATCACACCCTTCGAAAAGCCCGTGGTGCCGCTGGTGTAGTTGATCATGGCCAGCTCGTCGGGCTCCCGCTCCATGTAGTAGGCCACATGCTCTTTACGGAAAAACTTGGGATATTTCTTGCCGAACATCTCGTTGAGATGCTCGCGGGCGTAGGTGAGTTTGTCGGTGCGCGACACGACAAGCGAGTAGTCGGGTATGTAGATGATGCCCTCCAGCCCCGGCATCTTGGTGGCATCGATTTCCGTGGCCACCACGTCGCCCACGAAGAGCAGTCTGGCATCGGAGTGGTTGACGATGTTATGCACCTGTTCGGGCATGAACTCGTGCAGGATGGGCACGGCGATGGCCCCGTAGGTGAGCGTGGCCAGGAAAGCCACGGCCCAATTAGCACTGTTGCGTCCGCAGAGTGCAATCTTGTCGCCTTTCACCACACCGCTGCTCTCAAACATGATGTGGAGTTTTTCAATCTTCCGGGCCACGTCATGGTATTGCAGCGTGGCTCCCTTGTAGTCAGTCAGCGCATCAAGGTGCCAATGGTCGATGATGCTCTTCTGGATCAGTGCGTTGAAACTGGGAATGTGTTCCATCGTGATAAACAGCTAATTTTGATTCTCGTAATTCAGTCTTTGTTTGTGTCAAGCGGGAATGTCAGGCCCTGACTCCCTCCTGATAGAGATAGCGTTTGATGCTTTTCTTGGGTGTTTTCTCGAACTCCTCTTCGTGAAGCACAATGTGAGAAATCCGGCAGTAGCCCGGGAGCTGGTTGTTCAGTTCCGCGAGATTCTGCGCCATGATACTCTCCAAGTCTTCGGTCGAGAAGCCGAGCGAGCCGGCCTCTTCCAAGTCGGGGTGTACGAGACCCACGAGCTTGTCGTCTTTCTGTATGATGATGCTCTCGCTGACCATAGCCATCGAGTTGAGCCTGTTTTCTATTTCTTCGGGATAGATGTTCTGTCCGTTGGCCCCGAGGAGCATGTTCTTGATGCGGCCGTTGATGAACACGTGGCCGTCGGCACTCATGGTGCCCAAGTCGCCCGTGTGGAACCAGCCCTTGTCGTCTATCACGGCCCGTGTGGCCTCCTCGTTCTTGTAGTAGCCCTGCATCACGTTCAGGCCGCGGGTGATGATTTCACCGGGGATGTTCTGCGGGTCGGGACTCATGATTTTCACCTCCATGTGCTTCACGGTCTTGCCGCAACTGCCCGGCACGAAGTCTTTCCAGTCGCTGTAGGTAATCATCGGAGCTGTCTCGGTGGTGCCGTAGCCCATGGTGATCGGGAAACCGATGTTCACGAAAAACTCTTCCACTTCCTTGTTAAGGCCGGCACCCCCCACCATAATCTCGTAGAGGTTGCCGCCAAACACTTCTCTCACCATGCCGCATATCCGCTCTTTCACCTTTTTGTTGATGAGGGGCATGTTGAGCAGCAGCTTCATGCGGTTGCTCTGCACCACGGGGAAGATGTTCTTGCGCACAATTTTTTCCACCACCAGCGGCACTGAGATGACCACCGCCGGATGCAGTTCGGCAAAGGCTTCGGCGATGAAGCTCGGACTGGGCAGGCGGGTGAGGAAGAAAATGTGGTTGCCGTAGCAGAACTCGATGATAAACTCCACCATCATGCCATACATGTGGGCCATGGGCAGGATGCTCAGCACGTTGCTTCCCCGCTTGATGTTGCCCTCGATGAGCGACTCGGTCATGGCATCGAGGTTGCTCCACAAGGTGCGGTAGGGGAGCATCACGCCCTTCGAAAAGCCCGTGGTGCCGCTGGTGTAGTTGATGAGCGCGAGGTCTTCGGCCTCGTCGTGGTAATAGCTCACGTGCTCGCGGTGGAAGCATTTGGGATATTTCTGTCCGAAGAGTTCGTTGAGATGTTCGCGGGCATAGGCAAGTTTTTCGCTGCGCGAGGCGACCAGCGAGAAGTCGGGAATGTAGATCACGCCTTCGAGCATCGGCATCTGTCCGGCATCGAGTTCGGTGGCTGCCACGTCGCCCACGAAGAGGAGTTTTGCCTCGGAGTGGTTCACGATGTTATACACCTGATCGGGTTTGAACTCATGCTGTATGGGCACGGCCACGGCCCCGTAGGTGAGTGTGGCCAGGAAAGCCACGGCCCAGTTGGAACTGTTGCGCCCACAGAGGGCCACCTTGTCGCCACGTTGCAGTTCGCTGTTTTCAAACAGGATGTGGAGTTTCTCTATCTTGCGCGCCACGTCATGAAACTGCAACGTTGCACCTTTATAGTCGGTGAGTGCGTCTCTTTCCCAGTTATCTTTAATGCTCTGTTCAACAAACGAGTTGAAACTTGGTATTTTGTCCATTGCACAAATTCAAAATTTCTGTGCAAAGATACGACCTATTCTGCACATATCCAAAAATTATGTGCATATTTTTAAGACACTCGCGCAAATAGATGAGTTTTCTGCCGTTGTCGGATAGGATAGTTAACGTATCGGACACACTTGTTCCAAAAAGGAACAGAGGGGCTCAAGTCGGGTGGGATGATGGAGACAGTGCAACAGGGTCGACATAAAGAAAAAATAAGGTGGAAATATCGGAATTGGGAGGTGACCGCCCGTGCGACGCCTTCCACTTTTCCCTTCACCCCATTTTCACTTTCTTTCGTTTCCCACTGAATTCCGTGAAGTCGATGCGGATGATTTCCACGCGGTGAAAACTCTTGTGGGCATATTGGTCACCCAAGTCTTTATAGTCGGCGGAGAGTTTGTCGATGAGCAGGTGGAGGGCGTGCATTTTCTCTTCATCCGACAGGCCCGTGTGGGCTGTGCCGAAGAGCAGCACGCTCTCATATTCGGTAGTGAAATGGCCCGGCAACAGGTTTACCCGCCCCACGATGCAGAGCGACACCTTCGGGTGGAGTGCCAGTGCGCGCAGTTTCCGGCCCTCGGGGGCGCAGTGTATGTATGCGCTATCATGGCCGTCCCACACGAAGTTGACCGGCACGCCGTATCCCCCTCCGTATTCATCGACCATGCTCAGCACTCCGTATTCACTCGTGGCGAGCAATTCCAGTGCCCGCTCTTCGTCCATCAGTCTGTCTTGACGGCGAACTGTCTCGTTGATATAGTTCATGTGGTTTAGGTGTTAGGTGATAGGTGTTGGGTGTTAAATGAATCGATGGGGCTGAAGGGATTGAGGGACTGGCGGGCATTCGTCCCCTTGTTCAGCCCCCCACCGCCCTAATTTAGGGGGCTTGTGCCCGCGAGACGCTCACTCTATCCATATTTCTGAGCCCGTGTCCCGCGAGGCACTCCCCTCCTTCGGAGGGGCCGGGGGAGGCTTCAACTGCCCCTTCTCGTCAAACATGCCATATGTGGTGCGCAACACGGTGAACTCCGTGCGGCGGTTCAGTTGGTTGCACACCTCCTGTTTCTCGGCATCCAGGTGGTGGATAAAATCTTCCGTGAGCACATCGCCTTCCTTCAGCCACGGATATTTGGCCGCCACCTTGCGGCGTATGGTCTTGGGCCGCTCCTTGCCATAGCCCACGGGGGTGAGCCGGTCGCGGGCGATGCCATGCCCCACGAGATAGGCCACCACCGCCTCGGCGCGCCGCTGCGAGAGCCGCTTGTTATACTCCATGCTTCCCTTGTAGTCGCAATGGGCACTCAGTTCGATGGTCACATTGGGATTCTCGTTGAGCAGTTTTACCAGTTCGTCGAGTGCTTTCGTACTCTCGGGCGTGAGGTTGGCCTTGTCAAACTCATAGAAGATATTGTCTATCAGCACCGGCGCCGTGATCGAGGCCAGCGGAAATTGCAGCACATGCTCTTTGCTCTCGTCCGTGGGCTTCACGCCCAGTTCTTCGCGGTGGTTGAGAAAGCCCTTACACGAAGCCATGAACAGATAGTCCACGCCCGGCTTCACCACCTCCTCAAACGAACCGTCGCCTTTCACGCCCACCTTTCTGTTGGTGCCGTCGCTGCCCACGATATAGACCTGTGCCGCAGGCAGTTCGTAGCCTTCCATCTCGTAGACCCACCCTTTTACCGTCTGCACGATTTCGGGATTGTCAAACGAGTAGATGTGGTCGAAGCCCCGTCCGTCTCTGCGGTTGGAGGAGAAAAAGCCGCGGTTGTGCGGCCCTTCGAACGTCATGCCGAAATCGTCACCCTCGGAATTGAGCGGATAGCCCGGGTGGGATAGCCGGTAGCGACGAGTCTGCGGGTCTGCTGAAGCGATAAAGATATCCAGTCCGCCCATGCCCGGATGTCCGTCCGACGAGAAGTAAAGGTCGCCGTTGGGGCGGAAGGTGGGAAATTCCTCGTTGCCCGGCGTGTTCACCGGTTCGCCCAGATTCTCCACGCCTCCCAGTCCTGCCGCCGTGATGCGCACGCGCCAGATGTCCAGTCCGCCCATGCCGCCCGGCATGTCGCTCGTGAAGTAGAGCCACTGCCCGTCGGGCGAGATGGCCGGATGGGCAAAACTTGAGAGTGTGTCGCGGGTGATTTCGAGCGGCGCAGCCTTGCCCCATGCCGCGTCCGCGCGCGGTGACACCACGATCTGTGCATATCGCGGAGCCGAAGGCGAGGTGGTGCAGCGGGTGAGATACATGTCGCGGCCGTCGGTGCTGAAGCAGCAGGCCCCTTCATCGTAGTCGGTGTTCAGCCCCGAGACTATCGGTTCGGGCTTCATCCACCGTCCCTTGTCATCTTTCCGCGCCACGAAGATGTCACCCGCCTTGGTGCCCGTGATGCCACTCAAGTCGTCGCCACGCGCCTCATTGCGGGTGGAGGTGAAATAGAGTTGTTCGTACTCGTCGCCGAAGAGCATGGGCGAGTAGTCGGCCCTCCGCGAATTGAAGGCATCGGCCCGTTTCACGGTGTAGCGGCTGCCCTCCTTCTTCCATTGCGGAGCCATGCGCGCAGAACGTAAAGCGTTGCGTGCAAGCACATTATCAGGCATCGAATCTACCAACACTTCCAGCTCCCGTCCCGCCTGTTTATAGTCACCGTTTTTCAGCAGTAACCGCGCGTAGGCCAACCGGTCGTCGAGCGAAGCCTGTCCGTAGCGTATGGCGTTGCGGTAGGCAGCGACGGCCTTGGGCGTGGAGTTGATTTTGCCATAGCAGTAGGCCATCTTCAAGGCCCGCTTCCCCCGGTTCTCGCGCTCCTTGGGCGGTGTCTTGGAATAGGCCTGCTTAAACTGTGCGGCGGCATCATAGTATTCGCCCAAGGCGAGGTGTTGCTCGCCTTTCTTCAAGTTGCGCTCGATGCCGCATGAGGTGAAAAGGGAGATGAGAAGGAGGGGGATAATCAGCCTCACCCCCGCCCCCTCTCCGGGGGGAGAGGGGAGTGATGTGCCTATAGACATTGTTTATATTTATATTCAAATTTATAATGATAAAACGGAGCTTCGGGCGGGATATTGTGTAGAGGGAAAAGAAAGCCTTACTGTAGGTGATAACAGCCTCACCCCCTGCCCTTCTCCGAGGGGAGAGGGGAGTGATATACCCATAAAGAACAGGATATTTACTCATAAATAACAGGATGATGAGTCGGTCATCCAAGTCTCATCAGAATGGTGCGGAGCCGTTGCACGTGTCGTGCATGGCTATTGCCCGCCTTGTGCAAAGCCTATGCGCGGATGGTGCAAAGGCTTTGAACAAAACTGAAAGGGTTTTGGATGAAATCAAAAGGCAGGGTAATGACTGTCACGGATGGGCTGAGGGCGGTTATGGATGGCCTCAACAAAAAACACGGACAGGCTCAAGCGGCATAAAAGCAAGCGGAAGAAACGGGAGAAACGCCATCAAAAACTTGTTGGTGAATGAAACTTCCCAATAAGCTGTGTGTCATTACTTTATTTCTCATGTCCGCTCCACACGTTTATAGGCACATCACTCCGCTCTCCCCTCGGAGAGGGATTGGGGGGGAGGCTACCCTCCCACCCATTCAGTGCCTCGACAACTGCCATCACCTCCTCGCTGCTCATGGTCTGGTTGCAGGGGATGCTGAGTTCCGTCCGGTGTATCTCCTCGGTCACGGGATAGCTCCGGTCGTCCCACTCCCGATAGCACTCCTGCTTGTGCGGAGGGATGGGGTAGTGGATCATGGTGCCGATGCCCTGCGCCTGCAACCACTGTTGCAGCCGGTCGCGGTGGTGGCAGAAGACGGGGAAAATGTGATACACGTTGTCGGCCCGGTGGTCTTCCGGCAGACGGATATGCCCGTTGCAGATGTGCTCCTCGTAGTATTTCGCTATCGTTTTGCGCCGGCTGTTCTCCTCGTCCAGATAGTTGAGTTTGACGGAAAGCACAGCCGCTTGCAGTTCGTCCATGCGGCTGTTCACCCCCTTGTAGGGGAACACATATTTCCGACTGCTGCCATAGTTGGCCAAGGCACGGACGATGGCGGCCAAATCCCCGTCGGCTGTGGTCACGGCTCCGGCGTCGCCCAGTGCCCCAAGGTTCTTGCCCGGGTAGAAACTGTGGGCTGCGGCATCGCCGAGTGCCCCTGTGTGCCGCCCCCGATGAGTGCATCCGTGGGCCTGTGCGTTGTCTTCTATCAACTTCAGACAGTGGCGTTTACAAACCTCCCCTATAGCTTCGGTATAGGCGCAACGCCCGTAGAGATGCACCAGCAGCACGGCCTTGGTGCGCTCCGTGATGCTGTCGGCTATCAGCCGGTCGTCTATTTGCAATGTCCGGATGTCGGGTTCCACCAGCACGGGCTTCAGTCCGCACTCCGTGATGGACAGGATGCTGGCGATGTAGGTGTTGGCCGGAACGATGATTTCGTCGCCCTCGTGCAGGAAGCCCGACTCCTTATAGGCCCGGAAAATGAGTGAGAGAGCGTCGAGGCCGTTGCCGCAGGCGATGCAATGGGGCGTGCCGATGTAGCGCGCGTAGGCCGTCTCGAAGGCTTCCACGCGCCCTCCTTGCAGATAGCGGCCGCTCTCCACGGTAGCCGCCACGGCCTCCTGAATCTCGCGGAGGTGGCAGGCAGTGACTTTTTTCAGTGACAGATATTCTATCATTGTGTTTTCTCCTTGGTTTTCAGGGGTTCCACTCATACCAGTCGTAGCACACGCCGCGACCGCCGAACCCCTCTTTTTGGAAGATGAGGTTGCGGTTGAGATAGTGCCCACAGTCTTCGGTGGACTTGCCGAAATCGAAGTAACGATGGCCGACGGCGGCCTCCTCGATGAGTCGGGAGAAGAGCAGGTCGAGCGCGTGCAGCCTTTTTCCCTCGGGCGAGGCGGAGATGTATTGCACGTGGACGGTTTCCCCACACAAGAACAGTAACGCACCGGCCAGCACATTGTCCTCTTGGAAGGCCATGTAGAGGCGGATGCGGTCGGGGAAGCGGGCTTTCAGAAGCCGTAGTTCCGGTGCCGAATGGACGGGGCTGACATTGTATTTGTGGTGCAGATTGTCGTTGAGAATGTTCCAAAAGGTGTCGGTGTCGTCGCCTTCGGCAATGGTGATGCCGTGCTGCTCCATGGCCTTGCGGGCCCCCGTGCGGCGCAGGGTGGAGAGGCGCAGGCGGTTGTCGAGGCGCACGACCGACGCGATGTCGCGGGCCGCGAGCCGGGCATGGCACACGTTGGCGAGGGCATAGAGGTCTTCCTCGGCCGGGCGGCGGTGGTAAATCCATGGGATGGCCTTGTAAACCACACGCCCGATGCCCCATTCCCGCAACCTGCCGTTGAGGAGCGCAAAGAGGTCGCACACGCCGCCGGCGGTGGCTTTCTCGTCGGTGAGCAGTCCGCCGTAGGTGAGTCCGCCGTGGGAGCAGAGGGTGCCGTCGGCCATGCGGTTGGCCGGAAAGAGGGCATAGAGGCGGTTTTTGTGATACACCATGAGCGAGAAGTCCTCAAAGCGGTCGGCATGGTAGTCCATGTAGCGGCGGTCGAGGAGGAACGTACCCTGCCGTGAGCGGGCCGTGAAATCGTTCCACGCAGCCTCATCGGCGGGGGTGTATCGCTTTATTTCAAACATTTCAGATATTCCGTGTAGTCGTCGTATTCGCGTATGTAGTCTTCCTCCTCAAACCCTTCGGAGGCGAGCACCAGACACACGGCTCCCGAGGAGAAGTCGTCGAGTGTGCGCCAAATGCCCGTCCCCACATACAGACCTTGGTAGGGGTGGTTCAAATGGAAAGTCCTGCGCTCGCGACCGTCGTCCAGCGTGACATCGAACGAACCGCTCACGGCTACGATAAACTCCTCGCAGCAGCGGTGGGCATGGCCGCCCCGGCTTTCGCCCGAGGGCACGTCGTAGGTCCAGTAGACGCGCTTCACCTCGAAGGGCACGTCTTTCAACCCCTCGGCCACGGTGAGATTGCCCCGCGGGTCGACGATCTTGGGCAGGTCGATGATATATCCTTTAGAACTTTGCATACGGGTCTGTTCCCAAGACAGTTTTGGCCAACCGCTTCGTTTTGTCACGCAGGGCATCCATGTCGGCCCCGGGGTCGTCGTAGCAGAGGGCCACGCCCATGCGCCGACCCACGTGGGCCTCGGGCTTGCCGAAGATGCGCAGCCGCGTGCGGTCTTCCCGGAGAGCCTCTTCGAGATGGTAGTCGAGCGGGCCTGCCGACTCCACCGGCGAGAGGATGACAGCCGAGCAGCCGCAATGCTCCAGCCGGATGGCCGGGATGGGCAGGCCGAGGAAGGCGCGCAGATGGAGCTCAAACTCGCTCAGATTGGTGGTGTGGGCGAGCGTCACCATGCCCGTGTCGTGCGGGCGCGGACTCAGTTCGGAGAAGATGACTTCTCCCTGCCGGGAGAGAAAAAACTCCACGCCCCACAGCCCGCAGCCCGTGAGGGCCTCCGTCACCTTGCGGGCCATGTCTTCGGCGGCCTTCAGCGCCTCGTCGGGGAGGCGGAAGGGTTGCCAGCTCTCGCGGTAGTCGCCGCCTTTCTGTATGTGGCCGATAGGCGGACAAAAGAGGGTGGGGCCCTGCTTTTGGGTCACGGTGAGCAGGGTGAACTCACTGTCGAAGTCGATGAATTCCTCGATGATGACCTCTTTCACATCGCCCCGGCTGCCCTCCATCGCGTCGCGGAAAGCCTGTTCCAGTTCGCCGTCGCTGTACACGTAGCTTTGTCCGTGGCCCGACGAGCTCATCAGCGGCTTCACCACGCAGGGGAAGCCTATCTCGTCGGCCGCTTTGCGGAACTCGTCGAAGGTCTTGGCGTAGAAGTATTTGGCCGTGCGCACCCCCAGTTCCTTGGCGGCGAGGTCGCGGATGGCCCGCCGGTTCATCGTGTAGTTGACCGCCCGGGCACTCGGCACCACCTGTATGCCGGCCTTCTCGAAGTCGAACAGCCGCTCGGTGCGTATGGCTTCAATCTCGGGCACGATGATGTCGGGCCGATGCTTGCGCACCACGGCTTCGAGCGCATCGCCGTCGAGCATGGAGAAAACCTCCCGTTCGTCGGCCACCTGCATGGCCGGTGCGTTGTCGTAGCGGTCGCAGGCCACCACATAGAGGCCCTTGCGCTTGGCCGCAATCACGAGTTCCTTGCCCAGTTCGCCCGAGCCCAATAAGAGAATTTTTTTCATTGTAGTGGTTGGTTGTTAGGAGATGTGGTTAGGAGTTAAAGGGAGTTAAGGAGAAGTTCCTTTAACTCCTCAAACATCATCATATCTCCCCATGCTTGCTGTCGGCATACATCATGTCGTAGTATTTCTGATAGTCGCCCGATGTCACCTCCTTGATCCACTGCTGGTTGTCGAGGTTCCACTTGATGGTCTTCACGATGCCGTCGGCAAACTTGGTCTCGGGATACCAGCCCAGTTCGTCCTTGATCTTCGTCGGGTCGATGGCATAACGTTGGTCGTGGCCCAAGCGGTCGGCCACGTGGGTGATGAGGCTGTCGTTGATCCAGTCAATGCGTATGTCGCCGTGGTCGTCAAGCTCCTGCTTCTTGAGCACCTTGCGCAGCTCCTTGTCGCCGGCCATCATGTCGTGTATGGTCTTGATGGTGAGCTTCACGATGTCGATGTTCCTCATCTCGTTGTGTCCTCCCACGTTGTACACTTCCCCTTCGCGTCCCTCGCGCACCACCATGTCGATGGCCTTGCAGTGGTCTTCCACATAGAGCCAGTCGCGCACGTTGGTGCCCTCGCCGTAGACGGGCAGCCGTTTACCCTCAAGAATGTTGTTGATGATGAGCGGAATGAGCTTCTCGGGGAAGTGGTAGGGCCCGTAGTTGTTGGAGCATCGGGTGATGCTTACGGGCATGTGGTAGGTGTCGCGGTAGGCCATGACAAAGAGGTCGGCACTCGTTTTCGAAGCCGAATAGGGACTGTGCGGACAGAGCGGAGTCTGCTCGGTGAAGTAGCCTTCGGCCCCCAGACTGCCATACACCTCGTCGGTGGACACCTGATGGTAGCGTTTGCCGGCCTTCCATGTGGGGTATCCCTGCGCATCCTTGCCCGTGACCCAAGCCCGTCGGGCAGCGTCGAGGAGGTTTTGCGTGCCGAGGATGTTCACGCTCAGGAAGAGTTGCGGGTCTTCGATGGAGCGGTCTACATGGCTCTCGGCGGCAAAGTTCACCACATAGTCGATGTCGTGCTCGGCAAAGAGGCGGTCGGCCAGTTCGCAGTCGCGTATGTCCCCCTTCACGAACAGGCAGCGGCGGTCGTCGATGTCGTCCTTGATGGTGCCGAGATTGCCGGCGTAGGTGAGTGCGTCGAGAACGATCACCTTGATGTCTTCGTCCCGGTATTTCTTGTAAAGCAGGTATTTGATGTAGTTGGAACCGATGAAACCTGCGGCACCGGTCACTAAGTAAGTCTTCATACGGATATGTTTTTTTATTATTATTTTATTTTAGAAATAAAAGGTGGCGGCGGAAGCCGGCATCCGTTTCGCCCGTCAGGAGTCAAAGGCAACGGTCTCGTTGCTTGGGTGTGTTGACAGCTTTCCCCCTCCTTGCCTTGCATCCGGAAGTGCCTCTACGCGTTCCTTTTCAATATGATAACTTCACAATCGGTGAATTTATTGCCCTCGATGGTCAGTCTCACGAGACTTCTGTCCTTCTGCCAGCCCTGCAGTCCGGCTGCCCCGGGATTGATGTGGAGCAATCCGAGTGCTTTGTCGGACATCACTTTGAGTATGTGCGAGTGCCCCGAGATGAAGAGATTGGGCGGCGAGGCATAGATCATGTTGCGTATCGACGGGTCATACTTGCCCGGATAGCCGCCGATGTGCTTCATCAGCACATCCACATCCTCGCATTTGAAGCGCAGCGTCTCCCGGTAGCGGCTGCGCAGGTCGTATCCGTCGCAGTTGCCCCACACGGCCCTGAACCTCGGGCGCATGGCCTCGAAGCGGTCGGCCAGTTCGATGCTGCCGATGTCGCCGGCGTGCCATATCTCGTCACACTCGCCCAGATGTTCCTCGTAGCGGTCGTCCCAATAGCTGTGGGTGTCGCTGATGATGCCTATTGTCTTCATGCGTGCCTTGTGCCTATGTTGTCGTTTTCGGGGTCATGCCGAAGCACCGTCTGATGAAATCGGCCACAAACACGCCCGTCTCTTCCACCCCCAGCACCGACGAGTCGATGCACAGGTCGTAGCTCTCGCTGTGTCCCCAGCGCTTGCCCGTGTAGTAGTTGTAGAAGGCCGCGCGTTCCTCCTCCTTCTCCTTGATGAATTTCCGCGCCGCGGCCCGGTCGATGCCCTGCCGCTTGCACACGCGCTGTATGCGCCGGTCGATGTGGGCCGTGACGAAGATGTTGACCACATTCTGCCGGTCGCGCAGGATGTAGTCGGCCGCCCGCCCCACAAACACGCAGCTGCCCTCGTCGGCCGCCTTGCCGATGGCTTCGCTCTGAAACAGGAAAAGACTCTCCTGCGAGAGGTCGTTCTTATAGAAATTGTTGTCGCTCACAAACGGTATGTGGGTGTGGAACAGCGAGCGGAGGAATCCCCGCTGCTCGTCGTGCTGCTCGAAAAACTTCTCCGAGAAGCCGCTCTCCTTGGCCGCGAGGTTGAGTATTTCCTTGTCGTAGAACCGGCAGCCGAACTCCTCGGCCAGCTGTCGGGCGATGATATGCCCGCCGCTGCCTATCTGTCTTCCGATGTTAATGATGATGTTCTTCTTGTCTTCCATAGGTCAACGCTTTATGTTGTTTCTTGAATTTGCGCATATACACCGCCATCACCCATGCCGCCAGCAGCGCCGAGAGGAAGTCGCTCACGGGCATGGCATACCACACGCCGTCGATGCCGAACACCTCGGGCAGCACGGCGAGCAGCGGCAGCAACAGCAGCAACTGGCGCGAGAGACTGAGCAGGATGCTGATCTTCACCTTGCCGATGCTCTGGAAGAAGTTGGTCACCACCATCTGGTAGCCGATGATGGGGAACACCAGCATGAGAATGCGTATGGCCTTGATGGCCAGCCGGATGAGTGTGTCGTCGGTGGTGAAAAGGCGGGCGCAGTAGTAGGGCAGCAGCATGGCGATGAGCCAGCCGGCGGTCATAATCACCGTGGCAAAGACGATGCCGAGCTTCAGCACCCCCATCGTGCGGTCGAGCTTCTGTGCCCCGTAGTTGTAGCCCACGATGGGTTGCATGCCTTGGTTGATGCCCATGACGAGCATCACGAACATGAACCCCATGCGGTTGGAAATGCCGTAGGCACCCACGTCCAAGTCGCCCCCGAAGTGTACCAGCTGCTGGTTGATGAATATCACCACCACGCAGGCACACACGTTCATGGCAAACGGCGAGATGCCTATGCCGATGATGTTTTTCACCAGTTCGGCCCTCAGCCCGTAGATACCGCGCTTCAGGTGCAGCAGCTGCCGCTTGTCGCTGAACAGCCACATCTGCCACGCCAGCGCCATCATCTGTGCCAGAATGGTGGCATAGGCCGCCCCGCGGATGCCCCATCCGAAGACCATGATGAAGAGATAGTCGAGCAGGGTGTTCATCACCACCGTGAAGATGGTGGCATACATCGCCTGTCGCGGTTTGCTCGCCGCCCTCAGCACGGCGTTCATGCCGAAGTAGGTGTGCGAAAACACGTTGCCCGCCAGAATGATTTCCATGTAGTCGCGGGCGTAGGGCAACGTGGCGTCACTCGCCCCGAAAAACCGCAGGATGGGGCTCAGAAAGAGCAGCGTGAGCAGCGTGAAGCCGATGCCGATTATCAGGTTCAGTGTCAGGGTGTTGCCAAGGATGTTTTCGGCCGTCTGATAGTCTTTCTGTCCGAGCTTCACGGAGATGAAGGTCGAGGCCCCCACGCCCACTGCAGCGCCGAACGCACTGGCCAGATTCATGAACGGGAACGTGATGGCCAGTCCCGAGATGGCCAGCGGACCCACCCCCTGACCGATGAAAATGCTGTCTACGATGTTATAGAGCGAGGCTGCCGTCATGGCCACAATGGCCGGCGTGGCATACTGCACGAGCAGCTTGCCCACCGGTTTGGTGCCCAGTTCGAGAGTCGCTTTTTTGTTGTCCATAGTGCAAAGGTAAGAAAAAATCTTGATACATAGTTTTATTTAAAATTGAAAAATTCAAAGATTCAAAAATTCAAAGATTTAATTAAGGACAAGAAGTCGGGAAATCGAAGATTGGAAAAATCAAAAGATTCAGGAATTTAAAGATTTAAAAGAACGGAAAATCAAGAGATGAATCTGCCGTTTGCATTCCGTCTTTCTTCCCCCTTCCGCCGTCCCGGGAATGTCAAACTATTTGTCCGTTTTCGCGCCTTGTGCTTGCGATATTTTCCGGCGATGCTTCCGCGGCTGCGCACACGCGCATTTCAGCAAAGTCCCCAACCCTCTGACATTCAACGGATTGACTTTTCTTGACATCATAGGAAGGCTTGATGAGATTGTCAAACGGGCCGAACGGGCGGCTGAAAGAGGCCCTTTGAACGGGTCTCTCCGGCTCTTTGGCACTGTCGCTCGGCCTGTTTGGGCGCGTGAGTGTGGCCCTTTGATATGGGCGGTTGGTCTTTATGGGCCGGTGGCAGTGGTTTCCCGGTCTTTTCCGGTCGCTACCTCGTGCTGGTTGAAGCGTTTCAGATGAAAGCTTTTTGTCAAGAAAAAGTAGCGTTTGACGATTTGAAACACAGTGTGAGCCGGCCCGCGGGCAGCGTGAAAGCGGGCGGTCGTGGAGTGGTGGGGCATAAAAACGAAACAGCCTCGGAATCACTTCCAAGGCTGCATCTATCTATTCTGATACATTTATTTGCAGAAAGATGAGCGACTCTTTCGCTCTTTTGTTATCCTCAATCTTTTGTTACCTTAACTAAAGCCTATCGTCTGAAACAAATCTTTAAACCTAATAACTAAAAACCTAAATGTACTTATTACTAACCTAAACAATCTTATTATAACCTCAAATCTGTTCTATTGATGATGCAAAGTTACGCTTTGTGTACGAACACACCAAACTTTTCCTGCAAAATCTGCCCCTTTTTAAGCTATTTTTGATATAGATCATCTCCCTTAAACGAATTTTTGCTGCACAGCATGTGAAAGTAACACTTTTTACAGATTGCCGGAGCTGCCGTGCCCCCGCCACCCTCGCGGTATCCGGCACGCAGAAGCGCAGCGTAGGGGGAGAGCGCGAGAAAAGAATTATTTTCGTTAATCTGCCGATTTTCTGCTGATGTTACAGCGAATTGTCGTATCTTTGCAGGAAGTGAAAAGAACAGACATGAAAAGAGATATAATCGGGAAAATCATCGTGGCGGTGGGCCTGTTGCTCTGGGCGACAGCACTTCCGGCACGGCAGGCCGACGGTGCCGGAAAGATTTCCTATCCCGGAGGGCGGTGCCGGCTCTATCGTGTCAACCTTGCCGACAAGCAGGGCTGCCCGTTCTCGCTGGCAAGGCCGGAGGAGTTTCTCTCGCCGCGCGCGGTGGAACGGCGCAGGCGGCAGCGGCTGGTGGTCGACTCGACCGACCTTCCTGTGTCGCCCGTCTATGTGCAGGCTGTGAGGGAACGGGGGCTCGATGTGGTGGGCCGGAGCAAGTGGAACAACACACTGCTCGTGCGCGTGGCGTCGGAGAAGCAGTTGGCCCGGCTCAAGGAGCTGCCTTTCGTGGTGCGGATGACCAAGGTGTTCACCGCCCCCGACTCGGTGGACAAGCGCGTGCGCTCGTCGTTTCACAAGGAGTTTAACAAGTGGGACAGTTCCACAGCCGACGAATACGGCAGCACCCGCGAGCAGATAGACAACCTCAACGGCCGCCGGCTGCACACCGCCGGTTTCCGAGGCGAGGGCAAGATGATAGCCGTGCTCGACGGGGGCTTCATGAACACCGATCGCATACCCGCCCTGCACGAGGTCAAGATAGCCGGGTGTGCCGACTTTGTGGTGCCCCGGTCGGGCAACATGTTTCAAGAGATGGAGCACGGCACGATGGTGCTCTCGGTGCTGGCGGCCCGGGTTCCACATTATTATATAGGTACGGCTCCGGAGGCCACCTACGTGCTCGTGCGTTGCGAGGACGAGCAGACGGAGAGTCTGGCCGAAGAAGACTACTGGGCCGCAGCCGTGGAATATGCCGACTCGCTGGGCGCGGATGTCATCAACAGTTCGCTGGGCTACCACGGATTCGACGACCGTTCCACCGACCACACCTATGCCCAGCTCGACGGCGAACAGTCGTTCATCTCACACACGGCCTCGATGCTTGCCGGCAAGGGCATCGTGCTGGTCAACAGCGCGGGCAACGACGGCATGGGCACGTGGAAGAAAATCAACTGCCCGGCCGATGCCCGGGACATCCTGACCGTCGGTTCCATCAGTCCCAACGGGGTGAATGCCCCCTTCAGTGCCGTAGGACCCACGGCCGACGGGCGCGTGAAACCCGACGTGATGGCCTTTGGCAGTCCCACCTCTGTCATCACCGGGCGCGGTTCCATCATCAACGACATCGGCACGTCGTTCTCCGCCCCGCTCATAGCCGGCATGGTGGCCTGTCTGTGGCAGGCTTTGCCCGACAAGACGGCCCTGGAGATAGAAGACCTCGTGCGCCGTTCGGCCCACAACTATGCCCACCCCGACAACGTGTACGGCTACGGGCTGCCCGACTTCTGGAGTGCTTACGTGAACGGACGGGGGGAGAAAACGAAAAAATGAGTGCCATGAAGAAACCTCTGTCGCTATACGAACTGAACGCGCTGGTCAGGGAGACCATCGAGGTGGACATGCCGGACAGCTACTGGGTGCAGGCCGAACTGTCGGATGTGCGCGAAAGCTACGGCCACTGCTACATGGAACTCATACAGAAAGACGAGGCCTCGCGCACCCCGACAGCCCGGGCACGGGCCAACTGCTGGCGCAACCGCTGGATGCTCATACGCCCGGCATTCGAGCGGCTCACGGGCCAAGGGCTGCGCTCGGGCATGAAAGTGATGTTGCAGGTGCACGCGCAGTTTCACGAAAACTTCGGCTTCTCATGGATAGTCGACGACATCGACGCCACCTACACGATGGGCGACATGGCCCGCCGCCGCCAGGAAATCATTGCCCGGCTGAGGGCCGAAGGCGTGTTCGACCTGCAAAAGGAACTCCGGCTTCCGCTCTTCACACAGCGCGTGGCCGTGGTGTCGAGCGCGTCGGCTGCCGGCTATGGCGATTTCGCCGACCAGTTGGCCGCCAACGACTACGGCTTCCGTTTCCACACCGAACTTTTTGCCGCCACCATGCAGGGCGAACAGGTGGAGCAGAGCGTCATCGCTGCGCTCGATGCCATCAACGCACGGGCCGGAGAGTTTGACGTGGTGGTCATCATCCGTGGCGGCGGGGCCACCAGCGACCTTTCCGGTTTCGACACCTTGGCACTGGCCGAGAATGTGGCCAACTTCCCCCTGCCCGTGATCACGGGCATAGGACACGAGCGCGACGAGAGCGTGCTCGATATGGTGGCCCACACGCGGGTGAAGACTCCCACGGCCGCGGCAGCCTTTCTGGTGGCGCGGTTGGCCGATGTGGAGGCCCGCATCGATGGTGCCGGGGAGCGCATGGTGCGCGTGGTGCGCCTCCGGATGGAGCGGGAGCGTATGCGGATAGACAAGCTGGCATCGGCCATTCCCCTGCAATTTTCGCTCGTCAGGAGCCGCGGAGAGGCCCGGCTCAATGTCTTGCAAAGCCGGTTGGTGCAGTTGGTGGACAACCGGTTGGAGCGTGCCGCCCACCGGCTGCAGCTCGTCGGGCGCGACCTTCAGCCACTCTTGGAGCGCCGTTTGCAGGCCGAGACCCACCGGCTGGCCCTGCTCGGGCAGCGCGTGGAGGCCCTCAATCCCGACCGCTTGCTCCGCCGGGGCTACAGCATCACGCTGCACGAGGGCAGGGTGGTGCGCGACCCGCGGCAACTCTCGGCGGGCGACATGATCGAGACGCGGCTGGAGAAGGGCATTTTGAAATCGAGAATAGAATCTTAGCATATATGGAAAAGAATGTGAAATATGAGGAGGCCGTGCGCCGGCTGGAGGAAATCGTGGCCAAAATGGAAAACGACGAGTATGACATCGACGAACTGGCAGCCAACCTCAAGACTGCCCAGCAGCTCATCAAGCTCTGCCGCGACAAACTCACCAAGACCGATGCCGAAATCAAGAAACTCTTGCCGTGAGGGGAGAGGGGCCCGCGGACTCCTCGCGAATAATCGCGCAAGAAGAGCAAAAAAGTGCGGAAAATGTTGCAAAAATGCTTTAAAATACTTACTTTTGCAAGCATATTCGATTAAAATATTTTGATTATGAAGAATTTAGACTGGGCTAATCTGTCGTTCGGATACATGCCGACCGACTACAATGTGCGCTGCTACTATCGCGACGGCAAGTGGGGTGAAGTGGAAGTTTGCTCCGATGAGTATCTCAAACTGCATATCGCCGCCACGAGTTTGCACTACGGCCAGGAAGCCTTCGAGGGACTGAAGGCCTATCGCTGCGCCGACGGCAAAGTGCGCGTGTTCCGCGTCGAAGACAATGCGGCACGCCTGCAGAGCACCTGCCGAGGCATCCTGATGCCCGAAGTGCCCACAGAACTGTTTGTGGAGATGGTGAAGAAGGTGGTGCGCCTCAATCAGGAGTGGATTCCGCCCTACGAGAGCGGTGCCACGCTCTATGTGCGTCCACTGCTCATCGGCACCAGTGCGCAGGTGGGCGTACACCCGGCCACGGAATATCTCTTTATGATTTTCGTCACCCCCGTAGGCCCTTACTTCAAGGGAGGGTTCTCCAGCAACCCCTACGTCATCATACGCGACTTCGACCGCTCGGCACCGCTCGGCACGGGCATGTACAAGGTGGGCGGCAACTATGCGGCCAGCCTGCGCGCCAATGACATCGCCCACCGGAAGGGATATGCCTGCGAGTTCTACCTCGACGCGAAGGAAAAGAAATACATGGACGAGTGCGGGGCAGCCAACTTCTTCGGTATCAAGAACAACACCTACGTCACTCCGAAGTCGACCTCCATCCTCCCGTCCATCACCAACAAGAGTCTCATGCAGTTGGCCGAGGACTTGGGCATGAAGGTGGAGCGCCGGCAGATTCCCGAGGAGGAACTGTCCACATTCGAGGAAGCCGGAGCCTGCGGCACAGCGGCTGTCATCAGCCCCATCTCCTACATCGACGACCTCGACACGGGAGCACACTACGACTTCGGGGCAGAGCCCGGTCCGATGTCGCGCAAGCTCTATGACACGCTCCGCGGCATCCAATACGGCACTGTGGAAGACAAGCACGGTTGGACCACCGTCGTCATCGAATAAACCGCCCATGCCGTTGTCCCATCGCCAAGATGAGGCAACGGCATCTTGTTTTGATTCATTTATTTTCAAACTTTATAATCATTAAAACTATGGATTCAATTTCCGCTTACAAAAATCGCGCCTTGGCCTCATTGGACAAGGGCTGGAGCACACCCGTCATCTGCACCTTGATTTATTATATCATCACTTTTGTCGTGGCCGGTGTCATGGGCAACAAAGACTCGTCCGTGGTGCGGCAGACAGTCGGTTTCCTGTTCTATTTGGGCCTCATTCCCCTCGGTTGGTCATTGCAAGTGCTCTTCCTTGAGTATGTCCGCGAAGGCCGCACGCAGGTGAACTCGCTCTTCCTCGGATTCAAGAAGCCGTGGCTGCCCAAGAGTTTCCTCATTCCGTTTCTCGTGGGTGTCTACACCGTACTTTGGACACTGCTGCTCATCATTCCCGGTATCATCAAGGCCTACTCCTACGCCATGGCCCCTTACGTATTCAAGGACAATCCCGAGATAAGTTGCGACGATGCCATCAAGGAGAGTATGCGCCTCATGGACGGCCACAAGCTGCAACTCTTCCTGCTCGACCTGAGCTTCATCGGTTGGGTTATTCTTGCCTTTCTCACCCTCGGCATCGGCTTCCTCTGGCTTGTTCCCTATTGGCAGACCACCCGTGTACACTTCTATGAGGACCTGAAGAAGGAGATGCCGGCAGCCTGACGGTACTTCCTGCTGTGTAATAACGGATGGGTGACGATGCCCATCTGGAAAGATAGTGATGCCCCCTTGACGGATTCGTACCGTCAAGGGAGTATTATCGTCTATGGAGAAACACAACAAAAGGGGCTAAAAGTTGCGTATTTCACACTTAACTCGTACCTTTGCAGCAAAAGAAACAGAACGATGGGCAAAGGAAAATTAGCTAAGTTTGCAGAGATGGAGACATTCAAGAATGTCTTTCAATATCCTTTTTCGGTGATTGACAACGTGCCGTTTGAGATGAAAGGCCGTTGGCGCGAAGATTATTTCCACAACGACAATCCCATTGTGCTCGAACTGGGATGCGGCAAGGGGGAATATGCCGTGGAGTTGGCACGCCTCTATCCCGACAAGAATTTTATCGGGGTGGACATCAAGGGAGCCCGTATGTGGACGGGGGCCAAGCAGGCTCTGGAGGCCGGTCTGGGAAATGTGGCCTTCCTGCGCACCAACATCGAGATCATCGACCGCTTCTTCGCTCCCGACGAAGTGCAGGAGATATGGCTCACCTTCTCCGACCCGCAGATGAAAAACCCGCGCAAGCGTCTCACATCCACCTATTTTATGAACCGTTACCGCCGTTTTCTGACAGACGGAGGATTAGTTCATCTCAAGACCGACTCCAACTTCCTGTTCACCTACACCACTTACATGGCCGGAGAGAACAGCCTGCCTGTGGCTTTCCGCACCGAAGACCTCTACCATGAGGAAGGCCTCGACGAGGAGACGCGCCGCCTGCTCGCCATCCAGACCTACTACGAGTCGATGTGGATAGAGCGCGGTCTCAACATCCGCTACATGCGCTTCGCCTTGCCTCATGCAGGCGAGCTGCATGAGCCTGATGTCGAAATTCCGCTCGACGAGTACCGCTCCTACCACCGCTCCAAGCGTACGCCGAAAGAGACGGGGAAGTGAAAGAGAAGCGAAGCCGGGGGCGAAGCTTTTATTTAATGAATATTAACGCCTGCGTGTAACATTTGTTACCGCAGGCGTTTTCGGTTTTGTCTAATTTTGCCGTCGAATTATACAAACAACAAGAATTACGACGAACATGGAGAATCAAATGTTTTGTTTTCAGTGTCAGGAAACAGCCAAGGGAACGGGTTGCACCGTTCGCGGCGTGTGTGGTAAACTGCCCGAGACCTCTCGTTGGCAAGATTTGTTGCTAAGCGTGGTGCGCGGCGCGGGTACAATAGGCCATGCGCTCAGCGAAGCCGGTGTGGCTTACGATAAAGTGCCGGTGGGCGACATGATTGTGGATGCCCTTTTCACCACCATCACCAATGCCAACTTCGATGACAGTGCCATCCTCGAAAAGGTGGATCGTGCCATTGCCATCAAGAAGCAGCTACTGCTCATTGCCAAGGACAAGGGCGTGAGTCTGCCCGACTATCAGGAGGTGAAGTGGGGAGGCGAGAAGGCCGACTATCGGGCCGAGGGCGACCGCGAGGGCATTTTGCGCAACGAAGATGCCGACCTGCGCTCGCTCAAGGAGCTCACCGTGCTCGGCCTGAAGGGTATGGCTGCCTACTATGAGCACGCCTCCCATCTCAACCAGCGCAACGAGGCCATCATCGACTTCATGATGAAAGCCCTCGGCATCATCAGCAACCCATCGGCCGACATGGACACACTGCTCGCCACGGTTCTTGAAACAGGCAAGTTTGGCGTGGATGCCATGGCCCTGCTCGACAAGGCCAACACCACTGCCTACGGCAATCCCGAACTCACACGGGTGAACATCGGCGTGGGCAAGAATCCCGGCATCCTCATCTCCGGCCACGACCTGCGCGACATCGAACAACTGCTCCAACAGACCGAGGGCACCGGCATCGACGTATACACCCACAGCGAAATGCTGCCGGCGCACTACTATCCGCAGTTGAAGAAATACAAGCACCTCGTGGGCAACTACGGCAACGCATGGTGGAAGCAGAAGGAGGAGTTTGCCAGCTTCAATGGCCCCATCGTGTTCACCACCAACTGCATCGTGCCCCCGTCTCCATCGGCCAATTATAAGGACCGTGTGTTCACCACCAATGCCTCCGGCTATCCCGGTTGGAAGCACCTCAAGGCCGATGCCAACGGGCGGGTGGACTTCTCCGAGGTGATAGAGCTGGCCAAGACCTGCGAGGCTCCCACCGAGATTGAGCAGGGAGAGATAGTGGGCGGTTTCGCCCATGCGCAAGTGTTCGCTCTGGCCGATCAGGTGGTGGAGGCCGTGAAGAGCGGTGCCATCAAGAAGTTTGTCGTGATGAGCGGTTGCGACGGGCGCATGAAAGACCGCAACTACTACACCGACTTTGCCAAGGCTCTGCCCAAAGACACGGTGATTCTCACCAGCGGTTGTGCCAAATACAAATACAACAAGCTCAATTTGGGCGACATCAACGGCATCCCCCGCGTGCTCGACGCCGGCCAGTGCAACGACTCCTACAGTTGGGCAGTGGTGGCCCTGAAGTTGAAAGAGATTTTCGGTGCGGCCGACATCAACGACCTGCCCATCTTCTTCAATATCGCTTGGTATGAGCAGAAGGCCGTCATCGTGCTTCTCGCCTTGCTCCACCTCGGGGTGAAGAACATCCACATCGGTCCCACGCTCCCCGCATTTGTGTCGGAAGGCGTGCTGAAAGTGCTCGTTGAGAACTTCGGACTGGGCACCAATGCCACCGTAGAGGAAGACATCAAGAACTATGTGCTCGCCTAATAGGCCGGCTGTCGGAAATTCAGATTAGTCAATCGTTTCCAAATCTTTATAAGAACAGGATTAGATTCCGGGGTGCGCCAAGTTGTTGGCGCACCCTTTTTGCATTATAGACGAGGGCGGAGATTGTCCGGTGTTTTCGTCATCGGCTTGTATTCCTGCGAAAAGAAATAGCTTCACAGAAAAATTCGCATCATTCGGAGCTTTCGCCGAAAGAAATGATAAATGTCGGCGAATGCTCCGAATGATGCGAATTGCAGGAGCCTTTTACCCTTTTAATTCTTGAATCTTTGAATCTTTTAATTTTTGAATTTTTCAAAGTTCCATCACCGCCGTGTAAAGCCCCGGGAAAGCTGCGGCGATGTCGTGCGGCTCCTGCTTGAAGATGCCGAAGAGGGCACTGCCGCTGCCACTCATCTGCGCATAGACCGCCCCAAGGTCGTAGAGCCGTCGCTTGATGTCGGCCAGCATGGGGTGCATGGCGAAGATGGGCTTCTCGAAATCGTTGGTGAGTTCATCCCGCCACGTGGCGATGGGCTGCCGGCAGATGTCGCGGCAACATTTGGCCGGTTGTGCCGGCGTAATGCGGCTGTAGGCCTCGGCCGTGCTCACGGCGATATCGGGCTTCACCACTGCCAGCCTGTAGCCCCCGAGATTGCCCTTGGGGCCGTCAACCGGAGCAAGGATTTCGCCGATGCCCGTGGCGTAGGAGGGCATGGCTGTGATGAAAAACGGGCAGTCGGCCCCCAGACGGGCGGCGTATCGCTCCATCTCGGCGATGCCGATGTTAAGCCGGAAACGCTCGTCAAGCAACCTGATCATATAGGCACCGTCGCTCGAACCGCCCCCTAAGCCGGCTTGCGAGGGTATGCGCTTCACGAGATGGGCATGGACACGCGGCAGCGAGAAGTCGGCAGCCAACAGATTGTAGGCCTTCACCACCAAGTTTTTTTGCTCGTCGCAGTCCACGGCGTTGCCCGTCACCTTGAGATCGCAGTTCACCTCGCTGGGAAACCTTTCGTCCATGCGCCTGATTTCGAGCGCGTCACAGAGTGGGATAGGGTAGAACACTGTCTCTATGTTGTGATAGCCGTCAGGCTGCCGGCCCACGATATTGAGGCCGAGATTGATTTTGGCATTGGGGAATGTAATCATAATCAAAGTTGTTTATTCTTGTGCAAAAATAGCAAATTATCGAGAAATAAGGTATGTCGTCTCCTCGTTTTTTTTACATTTCATGACAACATTGAACCATATATAACCCAAATGGCCGGATACGCTTGGTGCAGTTGAATGTTTTGTCAGGTCAAATCCATTATCATGTTTTTCCGTATCTCACATTTTTATCGTAACTTTGTCCCGACAATTCAAACGACATGCCTGAAAATAAATCAAACAAGACGGGGCGGCGGCGTGCGCAGACCCCGATAGACAACACCTACGGGCATCTGCCCCCGCAGGCTCCCGACATCGAGCAACTGGTGCTCGGAGCACTCATGGTGGACAAGGATGCCTTCTCCGTGGTGGCGGAGATACTGCGTCCGGAGACGTTTTACGATCCCCGCAACCAGAAGATATACGAAGCCATCCAAGCCATGAACATGGAGGAGAGGCCGGTGGACATCATGACCGTCATCGAGGAACTCAAGCGACAGGGTACCTTCGAGAGCGTGGGCGGTGCGCCCTACGTGCTCGACATCAGCCAGCATGTGGCCTCGTCGGCCCATGTGGAGTATCATGCGCAGATATTGGCGCAGAAATTCCTCGCCCGTCAGCTCATCCACTTTGCCGGCGAGATAGAGACCAACGCCTACGACGAGACGGTGGATGTGGAGGAACTGATGCAACATGCCGAGGGTGCGCTCTTTGAACTCTCGCAGAAGAACATGCGGCAGGACTACACGCAGATAGACCCCGTGATAGCTGAGGCGGAGCGCATACTTATGGCCGCAAGCAAAAACCAAGGGGGACTGACCGGTGTGCCGAGCGGATTCACCGGGCTGGACGGCATCACGAGCGGATGGCAGGCGTCCGACCTCGTGATTATCGCCGGACGACCGGCCATGGGCAAGACTTCTTTCGCGCTGAGCATCGCCAAGAACATCGCCGTGGACTACCGCGAACCCATCGCCTTCTTCTCACTCGAAATGAACAGCGTGCAGTTGGTGAACCGTTTGATTTCCAACGTGTGCGAGATTTCGGGACACAAGATACTCAGCGGTCAGTTCGATGATCCCGATTGGGAACGCTTCGACAAAAACCTGCGCAAACTCACGGGAGCACCCATCTATGTGGACGACACGCCGGGTCTCTCGGTGTTTGAGCTGCGGACGAAGGCCCGCCGACTGGTGAGGGAAAAAGGGGTGAAAATCATCATGATAGACTATTTGCAGCTGATGAATGCCAGCGGTATGCGTTTCGGCAACCGACAGGAGGAGGTGTCCACCATCTCCCGCTCGCTCAAGGGGCTGGCCAAGGAACTCAACATCCCTATCTTGGCATTGAGCCAGCTCAATCGAACGGTGGAAAACCGTGAGGGCATCGACGGCAAGCGTCCGCAGTTGAGCGACCTCCGCGAGTCGGGAGCCATCGAGCAGGATGCCGACATGGTGCTCTTCGTCCACCGCCCCGAGTATTATCACATCTATGACGACGGTAAAGGCAACGACCTGCACGGCATGGCGCAAATCATCATCGCCAAGCACCGTAAGGGTGCCACGGGCGATGTGCTGCTCAACTTCCGCGGGGAGTTCACCCGCTTCCAGAACCCCGAAGACAATTCCATCGCTCCGCTACCGGGCGGCGGCGGTGAAATCATCGGCAGTAAAATCAACGGCGACGATCCCTTCGGTGACCTGCCGCCCGTGCCCGACGCCGATTTTCTGAAATGATGACTTTGCCCGCTCAGGCGGTGCTTAACGGGAGAGGCATCCGGATAGATGACTGTCAAACTATTTGTTCGTTTTCGGGTTCTCTGCTTGCGATATTTGCGACGAGCAACCCCACTCGGTGCAAATGCGCGAATTTGGCAACATTTCCAAAACGCTGACAGTCAGCCACTTGATTTTTTTCAACACATTTTCAGGCCTGAAAACGGGGCTGAGAGGGCTCAAACGGGCTTGCGAAATGGCCACAGTTGCCGTGCAACTGTGGCCATTTTGGCTTTCAACTGTGGCTCTTTTGCAAGCTCGATGGGCCCGAATGAGGAAATCTGTGGGCTTTTCCGGCGGTTTAAGGCAGGTTTTTCGCTCTGGTTGGAGAGTTTTTACAGAGGTGCTTTTGTTGATATTATTCGTCACAGCCCGCTGCTTGCCGGGACTTCCTTCAGCGTTTTTCATCGGGTATGTGAGCAACACACAGATTTGTTTCCCATCAAATATCAGCTGTCTCTTATGGCTTCCTTTCCAAAGTCGGAAGTGATCGAAATCTAAAGTTCATAAAGCAAGTCCTCTGCCGTTTTTAATTGCGTTTCTCCAGCCTTAGCATCTATCATTTCTTGCAAGGCATGGCGCAACTTTACAGCAAATTTCGTCCGGTTGCTACAAAAGTCTTTTGTACCTATTATCATCATGGCGGTTTCCTTTAATTCCATTGCAAAGATAGCCAATTTGGTCGCAAAAATGGTAGCCATTTAAGGAATATTTATCAAAAGACAGGTAAAGAATCTAATTCTAATGCGCCCATAAATTGCCTCTTTATAATGAAAAGTGGGGTGAGAAATGAAGAATTATTTAATTTTTGATTAAAAAAGCAACAATTTGTTTGCATTGTTCCGTAAAATCCATTACCTTTGCATCCGTATTTCAACGAAAAGACAAGATGAACAATATTCAGAGCATACTAAACCTTATTATTCGAATTCGACTGCATCGGGTGGCCGGAAGTGATAAGGTGTGCATATAGCTCTGAGAGACTATACATCCAAGCCTTTCTCACTTCCGTGGAAGTGTGGAAGGCTTTTTTCGTAGTTTGCGGATGGAATCGAGAGTACATATATATAATAAAGGTATAGAATCATGAGCGACAGATTATTCATTTTTGACACGACACTGCGCGACGGTGAACAAGTGCCCGGTTGCCAGTTGAACACGGTAGAGAAAATACAAGTGGCTAAGGCACTGGAGCAGTTGGGCGTGGATGTGATAGAGGCGGGCTTCCCCATTTCGAGTCCGGGCGACTTCAACTCGGTGATAGAAATATCCAAAGCCGTGACTTGGCCCACCATCTGCGCGCTGACACGTGCCGTGGAGAAAGACATCGACTGCGCGGCCGAAGCCCTCAAGTATGCCAAGCACAAGCGCATACACACCGGCATCGGGACGAGCGACTCGCACATCAAATACAAATTCAACTCCAACCGCGAGGAAATCATCGAGCGCGCCGTGGCCGCCGTGAAGTATGCCAAGAGATATGTAGAGGATGTGGAGTTCTATGCCGAGGATGCCGGGCGCACCGACAATGAATATCTCGCCCGTGTGGTGGAGGCCGTCATCAAGGCCGGAGCCACAGTAGTCAACATACCCGACACCACGGGCTACTGTCTGCCCGAGGAGTATGGGCACAAGATAAAATACCTGATGGAGCACGTGGACGGGGTACACAAGGCTGTGCTCTCCACCCACTGCCACAACGACTTGGGCATGGCCACGGCCAACACCCTGCAAGGTGTGCTCAACGGGGCGCGGCAGGTGGAGGTGACGATCAACGGCATCGGCGAGCGCGCCGGCAACACGTCGCTCGAAGAGATAGCCATGATACTCAAATGCCACAAGGGCGTGGGCATCGACACCAACATCAACACGACGAAGATTTGCCCCACATCGCGCTTGGTGTCGAGCCTGATGAACATGCCCGTGCAGCCCAACAAGGCCATCGTGGGGCGCAACGCTTTCGCCCATTCGAGCGGCATCCACCAAGACGGCGTGCTCAAAAACGTGCAGACCTATGAAATCATCGACCCCAAGGAAGTGGGACTCGACGACAACGCCATCGTACTCACCGCCCGTTCGGGCCGCGCTGCACTGAAATACCGGTTGCATGTGAACGGTGTGGAGGTGGAAGACGAGGCCAAACTCGACGCGCTCTACAAGAAATTCCTCGTGCTGGCCGACAAGAAGAAGGAGGTGACCGACGACGACATCCTCGTGTTGGCCGGAGCCGAATCGGCCGAGGGCCACAGCGTGAAGCTCGACTACCTGCAAGTGACCACGGGCAAGGGCGTGAAGAGCGTGGCCAGCGTGGGCCTCGACATCAGCGGACAGAAGTTTGAGGAGTGTTCGACGGGCAACGGCCCTGTAGACGCGGCCATCAAGGCACTCAAGCGAATAATCAGAAAGAACATGACCCTCAAGGAGTTCACCATTCAGGCCATCGACAAAGGGTCGGACGATTTGGGCAAGGTACACATGCAGGTGGAGTACGACGGCCACGTGTACTACGGTTTCGGGGCCGACACCGACATCGTGACGGCTTCGGTGGAGGCCTACATCGATTGCATCAACAAGTTCAGAGATTGAAAACGCAATAAATACAAAGAAAGATTATGAACACATTATTCGACAAGATTTGGGATAAGCATGTCGTGCAGATCGTGGAGGGCGGGCCTACACAACTTTACATCGACCGCCTCTACTGCCACGAAGTGACTTCCCCGCAAGCCTTTGCCGGGATGCGCGCCCGCGGACTGCAATGCTTCCGTCCGGGGCAGATATTCTGTATGCCGGACCACAATACGCCTACCCACGACCAAGACAAACCCATTGAAGACCCTGTGTCGAAGAAGCAGGTGGACACGTTGTCGAAGAATACGGCCGACTTCGGGCTGACTCACTATGCCATGAACTCGAAAGACAATGGCATCATCCACGTGGTGGGCCCCGAGAAGGGTCTTTCCCTGCCGGGCATGACCATCGTGTGCGGCGACTCCCACACTTCCACCCACGGGGCCATGGGAGCCGTGGCTTTCGGCATCGGCACATCGGAGGTGGAGATGGTGATGGCCTCACAGTGCATCTTGCAGTCGAAGCCTAAGTCGATGCGCATCAGCATCAACGGTAAGTTGGGCAAGGGCGTGACGGCCAAAGACGTGGCCCTCTATCTGATGACCGAACTGACGACCTCCGGGGCCACGGGCTACTTTGTGGAGTATGCCGGCGACGTGGTGAAAGACATGACGATGGAAGGCCGGCTCACACTGTGCAATCTCTCCATCGAGATGGGGGCCCGGGGCGGCTTCATCGCTCCCGACGAAACCACTTTCGAGTATATCAAGGGGCGCGAATATGCTCCGCAGGGCGAGGAGTGGGACCGGGCCGTGGCCTACTGGAAGACACTCAAGAGTGGGGAGGATGCCGTGTTTGACAAGGAACTGACCTTCGATGCGGCCGACATCGAGCCCCACATCACCTACGGCACCAACCCCGGCATGGGTATGGGCATCACCGGACACATCCCCACACTCGGCGAGATAGACGATGCCGGACAGGCTTCTTTCAAGAAAAGTCTCGCCTACATGGGCTTTCAGCCGGGCGAAAAACTCCTCGGCCACCCGATCGACTACGTGTTTCTCGGGGCATGCACCAATGGGCGCATCGAAGATTTCCGCGCTTTCGCCTCCATCGTGAAGGGGCGGCAGAAGGCCGAAGGGGTCACGGCATGGCTCGTGCCCGGTTCGTGGCTTGTTGACAAACAGATACGCGAGGAGGGCATCGACCGCATTGTCGAGGCTGCGGGGTTCAAGATCCGACAGCCGGGATGCTCTGCCTGTCTGGCCATGAACGACGACAAGATACCTGCCGGCAAATACTCCGTGAGCACCAGCAACCGCAACTTCGAGGGCCGTCAGGGCCCCGGTTCGCGCACCATTCTGGCTTCGCCCCTTGTGGCTGCCGCTGCCGCTGTCACGGGAGTCATCACCGATCCGAGAACGTTAATGGAATAATTATGGGAGTCAAAGGGAGTTAAGGAGAAGTTCCTTGAGCGATAGCGAAAAAAAGGGAGTTAAGACAATA